>Ga0307516_10004603_pt1 | contig 16916 bp, 10 predicted proteins | sample 19_EM_MG_FD_203310 | JGI IMG/M metagenome (GOLD analysis project Ga0307516, IMG submission 203310) | Populus trichocarpa ectomycorrhiza microbial communities from riparian zone in the Pacific Northwest, United States - 19_EM | ecosystem: Host-associated > Plants > Roots > Unclassified | place...
GGCAAGGTCCAGGTCACAAGTCTGGATGATCAGCTCTGGTTGACCCGAGACAATATAAAAATAAAGATGGTTATTATCATAGTTTTAAAATATGATTTAGGGGTCAACACAGGAGAAGACCAGATTGACAGTCACAAGTCGTGAGGGTCGACATAAAAATAAAAATAGTTATTATCATAATTTTAAAATTCAACTTGGAGGTAGACCCAGGATAGGGTCTGGATCATGGGTCAAAAGTCAGCCCAGATTGACCCCAGTCAATGTATAAATAAAAATGATTATTATCATAATTTTAAAATTATTTTTTTTTTATTATCAACATGAATTGATGGCATTATATTAAATATATGGCTGGCAGAAAGGGAGTAAAGCATCTATTATTTTTATGACCTAAAGTATGTATAGTAACATAAAATATGGTATTTTAATATAAATTGACGAGTAAATTTATCATAGTGTTAAATATTTTGGTTGAACCCCACCATTAATCCAAGAGGCACACAAGGCTGCTATTACAAGTGGACACCTCCATAAACAGTCAGTCAACCTTTACAAGCCTTCAATTTCCAGATCTAACGGCCAATCAAACATCCACCTGTAAGAAACTTATCAATAAATGTCGGTCCGAAACCATCCATCCCACACAATATAGCCTAACAAAGCAAATAATAATAATAATAATAATAATAATAATAATTTGTTTATAATATATAGTATGAAAATTAAAATTAAGCTCAAACTTACCCTTCCCTTTAGCCAAGCAAACTTTCCAAATTTCCTTATAACTCTCATCATCCTCTTCAAACCCTACCTAGCTAGCTAGCTTTTCTCTCTTCTATATATATTCTTCAAATTCTAACCCTAAGTTTTTAATTTTTTGTAATATTTATTTATATGATTCATAAAATAATTAAGCCAAACCCAAACCCAAGAGTCTTTTGGTAAGTTTAGGGTTCATGGCTGATTCAGACAATGAGTCTGGAGAGCAAAACAACAGCAATACAAACTACAGTACTGAGACTTCACCAAGAGAGCAAGACAGGCTCTTGCCTATAGCCAATGTCAGCAGGATCATGAAGAAAGCTTTACCAGCTAATGCAAAGATTTCAAAGGATGCTAAGGAGACTGTGCAAGAGTGTGTGTCCGAGTTCATTAGCTTCATCACTGGAGAGGCATCAGATAAGTGTCAAAGAGAGAAGAGGAAGACAATCAATGGTGATGATCTGTTGTGGGCCATGACAACTCTAGGGTTTGAAGATTATGTTGAGCCTCTGAAGATTTACTTGCAAAAATTTAGAGAGATGGAAGGAGAGAAGACTGCTGCCATGGGAATAGTGAGGCAAGGTGATCAAAGAGATGGTACGGCCGGAGATGGTGGTGTTGTGAATAGTGGAAATCCTGGGGGTGGGTTTGGTGGAGGTGGTGGGGGCAATATGTATGTTGGGATGCAGTCAAGTATGGCGATGATGGGACATCACCATTATCAGCACCGTCATCCAGGGAATATGTATGGTCCTGGTGGTGGAGCTTCTTCTGGTAGGCCAAGCTAGTAATTAGCTAGGGTTACAGTTGTTTTTACTACTTTTTTATATTTTTCTCTTCTAATTATCATGTCGATAGTAAGGGCAAAGATAATGCTTGATGATGCTTTCCATGGTGTTGTAATTTTCTTTAATAATTAGATATTAGTGGTTGGTTTGATGGTCCATTTTGTGGAACAAGGATGGTGAAATGGGTCTAGCAGGATATGTGGAAATATAAATAAAATGTTTTTTTTCTTTTTACTAAAAGAATATGTCTTCCACGTTTATAAATAATTTTACATGTAAATTACTTTTTTATATATGTGTGAAAAAAACTTGATACACAAATGATAATATATATATAGAAGGGATAGAATATTTGTGTTTGATATTAAAAGAATAAAGAGAAAGATATAAAAATAAATCTATTTTTAAAATAATGATTAAATGAATTTATGTTTTTTTTTATAAAAAAAAAACAAGAAAGATAAAATGAAACATATCTCCTTTATCTTAATTAATTATCTATGTTTGTTATGTTCTAAAATAGTAATAATGAATAAAAAACAAACATGATTTCTTTTGGTATTTTTGTATAAGTAATAAAGGATATTGAAATTTGAAAGGAAAATGCTTTTTTATTATTATTATTCTTTGTTTTTCTACATATATAAAGGATAACATGAATTCTTTTTCTTTATCCACAATTTATCTAATTAATAGAAAGAGCCAAACCACCCATTCCTTTCTCATTTGTCTCCTTTCGAATTAATTTGGCTGCTTTATAGCAGAATTATTCAACTTTTTTTCTCCACATACTTATTTTTCTCCCCTTCCTTTTCAATAAAATTACAGAATATATTAGTTGGCTATGCTGAGGTTTTTATTTTTAGATTAATATGGGTGTTTGGGTTAACTTGTGTATACCTCAACTAATTTCACTGGTCCTAAAATTAACGATCATGTAAGCCTCCAGTGACCCTGAGAGGACTCGAACTCGTGACCATTGGGGAGCAAATTCAAGGCCTGACCAGTTGAGCTACCCCTCAGAGTTTGGCTATGCTAAGTTTTGCATCGGATCAAAGTTTTTTCGAACATGAAAAAAATATTATGGTCACATGAAACTATTTGATATAGTTATTAAATATAACCTAGTAGTTAATCTCAAAATCTCTCAACCCGATTTTTTATCAAGTCCGGGATTAAAATTAATTTGTATATGAGTTGCCTTGAAATGATTCAATCAATACCGTTAGTTCAAAAAAGCCTAGATGATAGGTAACATACATGGTTTAACTTTAAAAAAATCAAAATAATATCTTTTTTTATTTTAATTTTGAAATAATAATATATTGGATTGAAATGGGCTTCGAGACTTAATCTACCAAACTCATGACTCAAATCATGAACTCCACTGGTTTAACAACTTTGTTTTTTGTTTTTTCTTTGTAAATTATTTTTTATTTAATGATATAATAACAAAAATAAATACTTGTAAAACTGACCACCAATCAAATATTAGGGCATTTGTTTGAGAGTGCAATAATCTTATAAAAAACAAACTAAAAAAAATATGAAGATTTTCAAAATCAACTAAACGATAAAAAAAAATTGAAAAAAAAAAGCTAAAAATGATCCAATCAAAAGATAAAAAAAATTGGAAGATGAATTTTTTTAAAAAAAAGGCCTAACTCGTTGGGTCATTTATGAAACTTCTCAACTCGACTCCTTGTTTTTTAAAATCAACCCATGTAAGAGTTGTCCTGGCATGATTTAGCTAGTCGACTTGATATAGATCCAAATACAACTCAGAAGATCAGTAAAAAGCAAGGATTGGCTTTAAAAAAAAATCTCATGCTGATGTTTGTTTTTAATATTGAGACGGTGACATATGAGATCAACCACACGTGAATTTAAATTATGGCTTATTAAAAATTGAACACCAATAAAATACTGGGAAGTCTATTTAAGACGATAATAATCTTATAAAAAACAAATCAAAATAAATTATGTAAACTAATTTAAATTTAATAAAATATTAAAGAATGAAATTAAAAAAAAAACTAAAAATAAATCAATTGAAAAAAATAAAGGATAGAATTTAGAAAGAAAAAAAATAAGATATTGTTCATAAAAAAGTGAAGGAGCTAGGGTTTTTACCGTAGTTCTTTTAATAGAGTAAACAATATCCTTCTATCTGTTGTATATATATATATATATACAGACACTGTAATCATATTCATACGTACATAGGCAAGAGCTGACTTCATTGATACGAAACCAAGTGCACTTCGTGACTGTATTCTACAGCCAACAAAATAAATAATGCGTTCCCTCTATACTAAGAAATTTCGTATATGAAGTAAGACTTCCAGCATCTGGCCTATTAGCTCAGTTGGTTAGAGCGTCGTGCTAATAACGCGAAGGTCGCAGGTTCGAAACCTGCATGGGCCAATTTTAACATCCTCCTCCTCCCCCTTTTTCTTGGTGTCTAAGCTCGCATCTTCTCAAAGCCTCACCAACTCTCTGTATGCTTTCCTGCCAAACTCGAAGAAAGACTCGTAAGATATATATTTTATTCTTTAGCATGGCCTTCTTTACTCACAAAAAGATTTGGGACTTCGAGCACGGCCATGGCAAATGCAACCAGAGATTTTTGTTTTATAAAGTGGCCTCAAAATGAATGGCTTGTAGCTTTTGAAATCTACAACTCATAGTGACAGCAGTAGTTGCTTTTGATGCCTAATAGAGGATTGTCCATAACCAAGACCAGAAGATAAACGCCAAGCCAGCCCAGGCAATATGTAGCTCTCATTGTTCAAATTTCAGAAAGAGAGATGATGTGATGATGAACAAGGATTTTACTAATTGATAATGGCAGCCCGTAGAGCAGCAGTGTACAACTAATGGATCAAATATTGCACTAATACAATCACTAAATTACTTTTCTTTTCTAAAGAATGCATGACAATTACAACGTTATTGTTTGTTCTAAAAATAAATGAAATTACAGATATTGAATCTTCTCCTTAGTATAATTCTGAGGGTCATTCAGGCCATGCTGTTTCCTAGTATATTTCTGAGTTGTGAGAGACATTCAGACCTCACTGCCTTCCAGGTCTCGATCATTCAAGTACAGAAAGCTTTTCTGATCTGGAAGTTTTGATGCGATGGGCACCGGAGAAAACCCAAAATAGGTTTCATCTTCTTTTGCTTTGCATATGTCAACTAACTGCTTCGAAAGTTCATGCTTTTGGACGAATGGCTGCGCTACATAATCATCCCATGGCATCCACTGCAATTACAAGTATTAATGTGAGGGTTTCTAGCTAGAGCAGCTGGCATTCAGGTTGTTCAAACATTAAAATGCATAATATCTATTAGTATAGAATATATTCAGCTAAGTGGATCAGAATCTGCAGGGTTTTTTTTTTTTCCTTGATTGGGGTAGGAGTGGGGTTTCTGTGGAGCTTTTGGCCACCACAACCAGTCCTCTGCTCCCTTTGACAACACTTTTGTATTGGAAAAACTACTTTGACAAAAAGTCACCTGAGCATCCTCTATTTCTGACTCCTGCTTCTGGATGTCAAAGGAGAGGGGTCGTAACATGCATACAAAGAATAAATCTGACTTCCCAAAGAATGATTTGTGGCTTTGCCTGCAAGTTACATGAAGAGAAAAGAAGTAAATTTCAGAAAAAGACCAGTTCCAATTCCAAAAGACAAGCTTTCAAAGCGAAAAGCAAAAATATTGTTTATTCTCTGATCGAATGTTGCTTTCAGATGCATGTTCAGGCCAAAATACTCGTTAAAGGAGTTTGTTGTGCCACATGAAAACACGTTGTTTCCCTTTGCAAGTTAACCAACTATCACTGGTAATAAAACTAGCTAATACATGCTCACACAAGCCGCATCACAAAACCATGGAACCAAGGCATGGAGAAGCAAATATAAGGAGCACCTTAAATTGAAGGAATGCATTGATGTGGTTTGGATGCAGATGATAAATAATATTCTAGTAAATTGCTTACCAGAATGCTAGTACTTCCACAAATTCCGTATCAATCTGTCAAGACAAAAAGAAACATGGAATGTCGTTACATCATGTCAGGGAAAAATATGCTTCATTCATATTGGCGATAAATGTGCAATTCATTTCACTTGAGCATACAGGTTAGACAACAGTGACTTACTGCTGTCTCTTCTTTGACTTCTCTTATTGCACCTGCACATATGTCTTCTCCCTGGAGAGTAGAAAGTTCTTTAGTGGTGACCCCACACGACACTGTTATATCTGTGATGGAAAAAAATTAAATCATGAACCTACCTCGTCCACAGCTCCAGTAGGGAGCTTCCATATACCTGTCCCTCGAAATATGCCACATTTCTCTTGGACCACAAGCACCTGGGAACGAAAATTGCAATTATATTTTGAGAAAACAACATTCAGAGACCCCCACAGTATCAACTGTACTGTATTCTTTTCAAATGAGAGATCAAATAATCATTTCACACCTACTGTAGCATCGGAACTTAGATTGTAAGAACTGGACAAAGCAAAAGGTCTGAAAAGTAAAAGTATGAAGCAAATGCAGGAAATGAAATCTATCAAACTTAGTAGTGGTTCCCACTCCCTCAAGCACACTTCTGATGAAGGATCAAGATTTCTTATAATACAAGGACCCCTATGTTTCCAGCATAGCAGCAGCACCAGTAGCTGTAGCTATTAGTTAAGGTCAACCATATGTGGACTTTTAGGCTTTAGCAATAAGCAAATGAAACTTTGATCACATCCACACAAAGAGCACTTCCCATGCAAACCCCTTAACTTTATTGCAACAAGTTATCAAGAAAAATAGATATGGAATTACCTCTCTCTTTTTGTTCATGACAAATGCACCAATACTCACACGGTGAGAGGCATTCGCTGGAAGAGTATGAGAACCTTCAGGGATCCAGAAAGCAAGCATTAAGTATTTTGGCTCTGCATGGTGGAACCAGAACCCTTCCTGAACAGTAAATAAAAAATTGGAGGTTAATTGACAAGACAGGCTAGCGATACCAGTTTTTTTTTTTTTTCTAATCTTACTTGAGCAACTTTAGAGCATCGTGAGCTCATGACTGCAATTTATACAGGCAGAAAAGTTACCTTGACAGCAGCTTCTACAAGATTGACCAGTTGAATAGGTACTTTGATCCAAACACCCCTCTTACTCTGCAAAACATGTTCAAGTGCATTAAAGTTTAAACATTAAAACCAAAACAGCGTTAGACAGAAATGCATCTAATATACACGGAAAACAGACTTCAGTTGTCCATGCAGTGCACTCTTGAGGTTTCTAAGAGCATATGCCCTATAGCCCAAATTTCGAATTGGCCTGTCTCCAATTCTAAAGAAATCTTAAATTTCACGTACACCTGACGACTCTAGTCAGATGAATGCTAAATTGACACTAGTATGCCACCCCCCGCGCCCCCCCCCCAAAAAAAAAAAAAAAACCTTGGGGATTCATTTTACAATCCCAAAATATCCCAGATGCTTTCTGTACACTCAGTAATAAAAAGCCAGAACAGAGAAGAAACAACCCCCCAAAAACTCCAAATTCAGAATCAATAACAGCACACTGATGCTAAAACATTTATCAACAAGAACCCAACTTTAACAAAACGCAACAGAATTGATAAAACCAATGAATACCTGACTTCTCCATAAAGCAATTGAAGCTTTAAGCATTGAAGCAAACACCTTTAAATCCATAGCCTCGCTCAATTCCACAATGACACCTCCAAAGTCATCATTGACAGAGTCAAGCAACTTAACCTGTTGCACTTCATTCTCAAGCAACACTTGCTCCATTCCAGATTTTGAACACACCAAACCTGCCATTGAACTTGCACCAACAGCAATTCTAGCTCTAACCCAGATGCCAAAAACTAAAACGGAATGAACTTTACACACTACAACAAAAGAAAATACAAAACAAAGCAAAACCCGGTAATTAAAATTCAAAAAATCAAACATTTACACAAGCTTGGACAGCTAAACACAAGAATGATTAAGATTTTTACCCGCTGACGATTGTAGGGTATTTCTTCCGAGAGGAAAAATGACTGCTGAAGAGAGGAATGAATGAGGAGAGAAGCATCTGATCATATTTTTATAGTGGGAGGAACAAAAATCGAAGTGTTTAAACAAAATATGGGCCTTTTCCTTTACATTTACATGATTAATATCGTGGGTTTAGGGCCTTACGACTTTAATTTTGTTTCTTTGTTGGGTATTATATGGAAAACATTGAGTGTTTGAAGGAGATAGATTATGAATATTTCGTACTTTGAATATGACTCCAAACTTTATTTCAATATAAAAAAACTGCATTGCTTCCTACACCAAGTTGTTTACTTTTACTACATCATACTTCTATTTTTTTTAATAATGTTTTCTTGGACGAACTTATGTGTAAACTAATGTATGATTTCATTCGAGTTTCAGATGATTCATCTATACTTGTTCATAGAAATTACTTTGTAATCATCTCTAATTACAGGAAATAGTGTTATATATGAGTCTCAAAGTAATTATATTATATTGTTTAGAAACTAGAAATAGATAAAATAAGATATTCAAGTTGTGAGACTCACAACTTAAAATTTTCATGAATTAGTAAATTTTATGTGTATTTGACTATGTTAGAAAGATAGTTTAATTGAGAAAGTGATTGTAATGGTAAGATATTCTTTTACACAATTCTTAAAAAAAACAAAAACTATAAAGATATGAAATACTATTATTTATAAATTAGAAGTATTTTTTAAAAACTTGACTAATTGGAGTGACTCGATATCTAGACCGGGTTGAGTTTCAATAAAAATAGGAAAAAAATTGACCCAATTAAAAATTTAAGTTGACCCGTGACCTAATCAACCCTGAAAAAACACATTCAAAATTCTTTGATTTTTTTTAAACTTTTTTCAAATTAATATTTTTTTTATTTTTTATAAAATAAAAAAAATTAACTTGATTTAACTCACCTATCCCATGACTCGAAACTTTGCCGAGCCAATCTTGAATTGATTTTAAAAAATATGATAGAAGTGAAGAATATAAGCTATTGTTTCGGATTCATATTAAAAATATAAAGTATTGTTTAGAAATATATTTTATTATCAAACATTGAATTTTATAGTGTTTAGGATAAATAATGTCTTTTTTATTTTATTTTTTAAAAATTAATAAATTAAGAATTAAATTTTATTCTAATAACTGAGTTGTGAGTTTAAAATATATTTTTAATTGGATTAAACCAAATTAATATCATAATTTATTTTTTCTTCAACGGTCAACAATCTCAGTCAAACCTCCAGGCGATAATCTGTTTGAAAAGAGACCCAGGACAAAACTTGTGTAAATATGCAAAAACAAGAAGGCCAAATATATAAATTCAAAAACCCCTCCTTTTTATTTTTTTTTACCTCCTCCTTTTATTTTATTTTTTACTACTGCTAAAAACCTCACATTTCACCTTCTCCGCAGCCAAAAAAAAAAAAAAAACCTGAAACGCCGCCAATTTTTTTAATCAACAGTAAAAAATGGATTTATTAATTACCGGTGACCGGCAAATACAAAACCCTAACGACTTTCCTCTTCAGATAACTCCATTCCCGCCCACCGGCAACTTTACTATCCCCACTTCAGCCGCAGCTCCTTCGGCGGCGGAGGCGGGGTCGAGTGAGGCTGCCAGCTTGCCTCCGCAGAAGCTCCGTCCGATTAGAAGAACTGGCAGGGTTCCGTCGAGTTCTAGGGAGGACGGGGAAGAGAGTCTGAGGGGTTTGGTTAGTGGACAGCCGAGTGAAGTGGCGGCTGGTGGTGGTGGTGGGTCGGGTGGAGGTTTATTTGATGATGAATTTAGGTAAAGTTTAGATTTTTTTTTTGTTAGTTAATTATTTTTTCTTTTTTTATTTTGCTTTCTGCAAAGTTTTTTTTCATTTATTATTAATCTTTAGTCATTTTGATAATATTTAAGATTGACCCTTTTTTGAAGATATTAAGAAAAGGGTTATGGTAATTTTTAAGGTATAGTTTGCTTAGAATGTTAGGTAATGCAATAGTACATTGAGACAGTTTGATGTTTCTAATTAAGGTAAGGAAGTGGGCAATTTGTATGTTTACGTAATAGTGATTAGTTTGACGTTTCTTATTAAGGTAGGGAAGTGGGCAATGTGTATGTTTATGCAATAGTGATCAGGTTGATGTTTTCGGATGATCGTGATCCAAATGCATATGCTGTTTGTGTGGGGTTGAGGATTGCTATGATGGTAGAAATTATTGGCTCTTTGATAAGTTGAGGGACAGATTGATTCAAGAGTGTAAACCAAACCACCTGGGATTGTGTTAGTGCAGTAGTAGTCGTAGTAGTAGTCTAGATCCAACAAGTGTTATTTGGAAACTGAGTTAATGTGGTTTTGTTTGTTTTCAGCTTATGTTCGAGTGATGGAAACGATGATGATTTATCGGTTGGTGTGGGAGAATCTGTTGGTCGGAAGAGAAAGAGGAAATCCAAGATTGAGAAGTTTTTGGAGAGTTTGGTGATGAAAGTGATGGAGAAGCAGGAGGAGATGCATAAACAGTTGGTAGAGATGATAGAGAGTAGAGAAAGGGAGAGGGTGATAAGAGATGAAGCTTGGAAACAGCAAGAGATTGAAAGGATGAAAAGGGATAGTGAGGCTAGGGCTCAAGAGACTTCTCGTAACCTTGCTCTCATTTCCTTCATCCAGAACATGACGTCAGGTCATGTTATCGAAGTCCCTCAACCATCAATGACATTCTCACACATGGTGAATGATGGAGGCAATGCCGATGCCCCCATTCAAAATGATTTTATGGGTGACCAAAGTAATCAAAGATGGCCAGAAGCTGAGGTGCAAGCACTTATAATGCTTCAAACTGCTTGGGAACAACAGTCGCGAGTTACAGGCTCCAAAGGGACTAATATTTGGGATGCAATATCTGCTGGAATGTACAATATGGGCTACAACCGCACTGCAAAGAAGTGTAAAGAGAAATGGGAAAACATCAACAAGCACTTCAAAATGTCACTGGGAACTGCCCCAAAGAAACCATTTCAAAATAGTACAGTGAGCCCTTATTTTCCGGAATTGGACACGTTATACAATGACGATTTTGTTAATCTGGGAAATGGCTCTGCCAATACAGACAATCAAGCTAACTGCGCACTGGGTAAAGGTTGAAAATCTCAAACTGTTTCAAGTCTTTGGCTGTCTCCCAGCATCATCAAAAGAACAACCAGGGACCTGAAATTTATATTTCTCGAATCTTACCTTGATGTGATTTCTGGTCCATTTATGCATCTGTATTAACTTAGAGTAGAACTTCATTGAGATGTTATTGACTGTTCTTGCATTAGCTATGCATTGCAGGGGAAAATTATGATTGTATGAATTGTTCTTCCAACAATATTCATAGGAGCATTCTAGCCATTTGCTTCCTTGTGTTTTGAATCCTTATTCAACGAGTACTGTGATTTCTTTAGCTTTCAGGGAGATTCTTTCTGCTGAATATGGTTGTGTTTTGATATTCATGGCAATAGATCTTCCATGCTATATATTCAGTGGTGATAAAAATTTTGGATTTTGCTTATGTTACAAGCCAGAACCGGAAAGGTGTTTTATCTTCCAATTGATATGAAGATATCAAAACCTGACTCTTCGCTGAATAAGAGAAAATGGGCACAAAATATAATGAGAAAAAAGAGAATTAGCACATCAAAACAAAATTCACTATCTGATATCAATGTGTTGTTCAATTGCTATCGCAAAAAGCCATAAAAAAGGAGGAAAAAATCAAGAGAAAAGGAGTCGCATCATGTCAAATGGGTTCTTTCCTTCCTTATTCAGCAAGACAATACGCAACAAGATTCACTAATTTCATCAAATGCTATAATGGATCTTCACTCTTCATGGCTGCTTGAATCTTGAAAAACTCGTGCAGTTCAATAGACTAGAATGTGACAGAATTCATCAAGGCAAACCAACATCACCACACAAACAGTGCAAGGACAAAAGAATATAAGAGGGTGAAGAGAGGAATAATTGAAAATAGAAAAATCAGTATCTCAGGTGGTTCTGGCTGAATGTAATATGGAAATACCAATATGGATGATGTTATCAGTAAGGCCATGAGAAACAAAGAAAAGATTCTAGGACCATTAGCCATGCCAACAACACACCAGAAAAGAGACATACAAGTCTGGCTATACAGATGAGAGGGTTACAGATCAAACATTTAATTCACACTTCGGTTATATTTTGAGAAAATGCAATGACCCATTTAATGCACAGGCAAGAACTCAGCAAATTATCCCCTTTGGATCCTCTCATGCACCAGTTATAGGATGGTGTGGGAATGTAAATCTAACCCTAATCAACATTAATGATAGTAATTATGGTAAATAGAACAAAATGAGGGAAGCACATGCAAGTAAAAACCATCCATGTATCAACCTGTTGCTAAACTCGTAATATTTGAGTCTGAAATGACATGGCTCTTGCAAAATCATAGTTTCTTGTAATTGATGTGCCAAAGCATAAAGAACAACTCTATTTTCTGATATGAACATGGGCAGGAATATAAATTAATTACTGATACAGAAGACATTTTCTTGGTCACATTTTATTTCCCCTTGTCCCTTTCGTGGGAAGAATTGATGTTTCATATAACTCAGTTCGGTTTACAGGAAAAAAAAACTACGTAACTTAGAAATGCAAACATCTCACTGAATCTCATTACCTCCCCAGAGAGAATGCACAAGACTGAAACTCTAAAAGAAGAAATAACTGGTGCAGTGACTTTCTTGACTGTGATATCCACATCATCATTCGAGTTTTCAATGTTGATTTATCAACTGGCCTTTTCACTTCTGCATAACCATCTTCTGAGAGCAAGACAGGCAAGGATTCTTCTCCTTTTTCAACATCGTCTATTAGTTTGGCAAAGAGCCAGTTTCACCCAACTGTTCAGAATCTTGAGACTGTGTAGTAGAACGAATAATTATCAGCTAAGTACTTCCCTTGATCAAGGATGAAAGCAAAATACCTGATATACAGTATGAAAGAACAAGAAAAAGTTTTATCTTTCTGGAAAGGAAACAAGTTTTTTGGTGGCTATAAAAAACAGGAAATCCGCACACTAACATATGCGTGACCATCAGCAATGACAGTTAAATAAGACTTCCTGCCATTGTTCTGATTTGCACCAATCATTTAAATGAATTTATCACAAGCCATGCCCAACTGAAATCAGATGAAAGGGTGGTAATCAGTCTAAAAGAACCTTGGTGGGCATCCAGTTGTCTCTTTGGTACACAAACAGTAGACACGAATAAAATGGACAGAAAAAAATTAGAGCCACTTTTCTCATATATCACCAAAGTAGATGATTATGTCAGGAGAGGTGGTAGTAGCAGTACGTAGACAGTAATATCTCACCTTGGGTTGCAAAACATCAGATACATCAAGTAGGATCCATGCCCAGGCTCTTTCTGACTGTGGAGAGTCATTGATGCAGAGATTATTGAAAAGGGAAAACTATATGTACTTTAGTTGTGTGTACTTCATAGTCCCCTCTGCTTCATCCACAAAGACCATTTAACAGCCTCCAAGTATTTATCATTCTGCTGCAATGCAGTAATCAGATTGGTGTAGGTTATCTCATCAGGTTCTATCCCATTTTGCCTCATTTCCTTGACCAAACACACAGCATCTTCAACCGTTCCAGCAATTCCATATGCCTTTATCAGTGTGTTACAGCTACACAAATCAGGTCTCAGTCCACATTCTCTACGTTCTGTCAGCACACCTGCAACTTCATCAATTGATCCTTGCTCTCCGTAGATATTCATCATAATGTTGTATGTATAATGGTCAGCAGCACAGCCCGATTACTTCATTCTCTGAAAGACACTTCTAAAACTCTCCATATGACCTTCTTTCCCATAGGCATCCAATGTGCAGTTGTAGGCATCGAGGGAATTTGAAAAACCATCAGATTGCATAGAGTGTATGGTTTATGCCATATTCTTGAAGTCTTGATGTAAGAGAGTACATCAACCAAACCTCGTTTTCTAGCCATCATGAACAATTCCCTAGCTTTATTGAAAAGCTCAGCCTTTGCATAAACACCAAGCATGTCATTGAAGGTGATAGTATTAGGATTAAAACCACGCTGAAGCATCTCATTGAAAAGTCTGGAAAGTTCATTAACTGGAAGAGCACGAGCACAGCAGTTTATGAGACAATTATACAACTCCTGATCCCAAACAACTCCACTCTTCAAGATCTAGCAACACAGATCTTTTAACTTATCCACCATTCCACACTTTTGGTAAATGCAAAGCATGTCCCGGAACATATAATGTCTGGAACTGTGTCCTTTTCCCTCTCCATTGTTTCTAGAACAGAGCGAGCATCTTTCAAGGATCCAGCCTTGACATACATTCTTACAACAATGCTGAAAGCGATCACATCTAAAGCAATTCCAGAAGATTTTTAACTTTTGATAAAGTTTTTCTCCGACCTTCTCATATGCTTTCAAAAGAGTTCCAAGGATTGAGGAATACTGGCACACCCCATCTCCAGCATATCATCAAGAGTTCTGCAAGCACCGTCTTCATCCCCATGCTGAGCTTGCAAATTTATTAGTGTACAAGTTGGACGAATTGGGCTTGAATCCCAACCGCTTGAGCTCCTTATAGTACCATTCTGCCTCCTTGTAATTGCCAACTCGACCCCAACCTTCAATCATAGAACGTTAGGTCATATGGAGAGTTTAAGAACAGCCATTGCGCACCAAACATATTGGATACCTTTCCATAACCAGTAATCAATTTATTGCATGCAACAGTATTAGGGGAAAACTTGGCTTCTTGCATAGAAACCAACACCTGCTCGGCCTTCTCTAACTTTCCTGGCTGACTATAAGCATTAAGCAAAACCAATCAATTCTCCAAATTTAACACCACCTTATTCTCTCATCAAGCCAATAACCGCTTCTGCCTTGTCGAGCAAACTTAAACGTGTATAAATAGAGATCATAGCAGAGTAAGCAGACTGACATGTTATCCCAAAACTCCTCATTTCAGAGAAAGCAAATTTTGCCTCCTCAACATTCCAATCCTTTTGGTAGAGCCCCATGACCATACCAAAAGTAGCAATATTTGGCTGAACCCCAAGTTCCAACATCATACGAAACCATTTCCTACTCCACTCCACATTCCCCCGTTTCGAACACGAGTAAATAAGAGTGTTAAAAACTCGGCAATCCAATTCAGAACCAAAACTCTCACTCATTTCCCTGATCATCCTCTCAGAAGAATCCCAATCTTCCCTCCTACCCACCACTCGAAAAACAACGTTGTAAGCATTAACATTCTTTTCAAGCTTCCCATTACTCCACATCCACTCAAAGAACCTCAAACTTTTTCAATCACTGCTACACTTCTCAAGCCATTTCAAAACATCATTACATTTCTCTAAGCTCAAATTAGACCCAATAACAGAGCAACTAACATCCAAATCACCATCATGCACAAAAAGATCCTCCCTTTCTAATCTTCTACCATTCCTTTTATAACCAAACTTAAAACCCTCTTCCCTTTTAGTCCCTTTCTTATCACCCCTATACTTAATTTTCCTCTCCTGTTTAAAATCTATGTCCTTTTGCTCATTCTCATCGGCCAAACCTTCTGCAAGTGACAAAAAATGGTCCTTTACAGAAAATTCAGTTTGGATTCTAGACGCCTTAACAACACTAAATCTACCCAAAGAAACATGTTTTTTTTTAGTCTCCATTGTCTCTATTTCTATTTTTTGTCTCTAAATTGTAACCAAACATTACATTACAATAAAATTTAAGTGTATTTATAATTAACATTTGATATTATAAAAACAACTAAAAAAACTGGGGTTGGTTCAACTATTCATATGAAGATTAAACCATGTCAATATATAGTTTTTAATTGTTTTGATAACAATTTAGTTAGTTATCGCGCAGGTTTGAACATAAAGGCCATGAGTTCAAGTGAGATGCTTGTAGCAATATGTTTTTTTAGATGACAGGTGTATTTTATTTTCCATTAGGCACATAACTCTTTTTTTGGTTGGCTCTTTGTTTTATCTTTTGTTTATTTTTTTATTACATCTTTTAAATATAATATTTTTATTTAATTTTATCATTTAGTATTGGGTGGATAGTAAACCAATTTTTGTATTTTTTATTATATAACAAAATAAAAATATTATGTTGCCCCAATGAAATCCATAACCTCATGGTAAATCATTTTTTTATATTTTTTATCATATAAAAAAATAAAAATAATAATTAATTCAATCCAATAAAATTTATAGCCCAAGTCATACATTTGATGGAATAACTAAAATAATAAACTTAACATTTTTTTCTTTTTCTTTGAATCTACTCAATCAACAAGAATCATAAAATCATACATATACTTAAATATCATTACTTTTATTAGTGTATTTAACTTGCATTAGCAAGATTATAAGAATAAATTTAGCTTATAAAATAAAAGTTTGGTTAAAAGATATCATTCATTAACCATAGAATAAAAAAAAATGTGTCGCAAGTAACATACCATAAAAAAAAGTTAATAACATTTAATATATTGAAATCAATAAGTAAAAAAATAATAAAAAAAAATCTTAAAATAAAAAAATTGTTGGTTAATTAATTAATAAAAAAACACAAAATTGAACCAAAGAAATCTTATATTTACAGGTGGCTCAAAAGTGGTTATATACACAGAAAAATTATTGGCTCATCTAATCCCTTAAACAAAGAGAAGTAATTAACTGTAAATACAAAATGCATGGCAACGTGCTGCCCTACCAAGCCAACCGTTGCCTCCTTCCACCAAGAGCCACCATGCAACTCTATATATTCCTCTCCCTTTTCATCATTCGATGATATATTGCATTTACACCCACAAAACTTCTGCTGCTCCTCCTTGTTTCTACAAACTCTGCACTCTACACAGTCTTGGTTTTGTTCTGATACAAGTTTAATGAATCTTGATGCATGTTCAACAACATGATGGAAGAAGATTATGGATGGGGAACTTGTTCAACAATGGTTCTCTTGATGGTTGCTGCTATTCTCTTGTTTGCTCCATTGGTAATGGATTCTTTGGGACCTCCTTCTGCTTTGATGATACTTCTTATTCCAGTGATTCTGGTGGCCGTTCTTTACTTCCTCCATGAAGCCTCTGATTAAGTGAAGATCAAGAGATTTCAATCACCTTTTGCTTCTTCTTTTTTCTCCATTTTTTTTTTTTTTTTGTACATGTAAGTGTATGGGGAC
>Ga0307516_10004604_pt1 | contig 16915 bp, 19 predicted proteins | sample 19_EM_MG_FD_203310 | JGI IMG/M metagenome (GOLD analysis project Ga0307516, IMG submission 203310) | Populus trichocarpa ectomycorrhiza microbial communities from riparian zone in the Pacific Northwest, United States - 19_EM | ecosystem: Host-associated > Plants > Roots > Unclassified | place...
CGAGTGGAGATAGAACACGTCGCCGGGGTAGGCTTCGCGGCCCGGCGGGCGGCGCAGCAGCAGCGAAACCTGGCGGTAGGCCACGGCCTGCTTCGACAGATCGTCGTACACGATCAGCGCGTCTTCACCTCGGTCGCGGAAGTACTCGCCCATCGTGCAGCCCGAGTAGGCCGACACGTACTGCATCGCTGCCGACTCGGCGGCAGTGGCAGCGACGACGATGGTGTATTCCATCGCGCCATTGGCTTCGAGCGCACGCACCACGTTCTTGACCGACGAGGCCTTCTGGCCGATCGCAACGTAGATGCAGGTCATGTTCTGACCCTTCTGGTTGATGATCGCGTCGATCGCAACGGCCGTCTTGCCGGTCTGGCGGTCGCCGATGATCAGTTCGCGCTGGCCACGACCGATCGGCACCATCGAGTCGATCGACTTCAGGCCGGTCTGCATCGGCTGGTCGACCGATTTGCGGGCGATCACGCCCGGAGCGATCTTCTCGATCGGCATCGACAGCTTGGCGTTGATCGCGCCCTTGCCGTCGATCGGCTGGCCGAGTGCGTTGACGACGCGGCCCTTGAGTTCGGGGCCGACCGGCACTTCCAGAATGCGGCCGGTGCACTTGACCGTGGCGCCCTCGGAGATGTGCTCGTACTCGCCCAGGATCACCGAGCCCACCGAGTCGCGCTCGAGGTTCAGCGCCAGGCCGAACGTGGGCGAACCATCGGGGGCCGACGGGAATTCGAGCATTTCACCCTGCATCACGTCGGACAGACCGTGGATGCGGCAGATGCCGTCGGTCACCGAGACCACGGTGCCCTGGTTGCGAATGTCGGTCGCGGCGCCCAGGCCTTCGATGCGGCTCTTGATGAGCTCGGAAATTTCTGCGGGATTCAAATTCATTGCCTATCTCCAGTATCCAAAAGAGCAGGTCCGGTGGACAAAACGCTCAGCGAGCCTTCAGGCCGCGAGCGCCGTCCGCATTTGTTCGAGACGCGCCTTGACCGAGGTGTCGAGCACTTCGTCGCCGACGACCACACGCACGCCACCGATCAGATCGGCGTCGATCTGCACCGACGCGTTGAGCTTGCGGCCGAAACGTTTTTCGAGCGTCGTGACGAGGTCGGCCAGCGCCGCGGGTTCGATCGCGAAGGCGCTGTAGACGATGGCGTCCGACACACCCGAGCGCGAGTTCACCAACGTATGGAACTGCGCCGCGATTTCCGGCAGCACGCTCAGGCGGCCGTTGTCGATGACGGTGCGCAGCAGGTTCTTCGACGCGTCGGACAGCGGCAGGTTGATCACCGAGGTGATCAGGTCGAACACCTGCGTGGCGCCCGATTTCGGCGCGTCGGCGAACTGGCGCAGCTGCGCGTTGCCGGCCACGGCCGCCAACGCATCGATCTCGGCAGCGGCCTGTTTCAGGTCAGCTTTCGCAGCGACCTGAAACGCCGCCTCGGCGTAGGGCCGGGCAAGGGTTGCGAGCTCGGCCATGGCTCAGAGCTCGGTCTTCAGGCGGCCCAACAACTCGGCGTGAACGCCGGCGTTGACTTCGCGCCGCAGGATCTGCTCTGCGCCCTTGACGGCCAATGCCGCCACCTGCTCGCGCAGGCTTTCGCGGGCCTTGATCGACTCCTGCTCGGCTTCGGCTTTCGCCGACGCGATGATCTTGGCGCCTTCTTCGCTTGCGCGACCCTTGGCTTCCTCGACCATCGACTGTGCCAGGCGCTCGGCATCGGCCAGCCGCTGCGTCGCGTCCTTGCGGGCGGAGCTGAGCTGCTCTTCGACGCGCTTGTTGGCGTTGCTCAACTCGGCCTTGGCCTTGTCGGCAGCCGACAGGCCGTCGGCGATTTTCTTGGCGCGCTCGTCGAGTGCCTTGGCCATCGGCGGCCACACGAACTTCATCGTGAACCACACCAGGATCAGGAACACGATCATCTGCGCGATCAGCGTAGCGTTGATGCTCACGTTGTAGCCTCTGGAACGTCAATGTTGATGATTCCGGCGCCGCGCGGAGGCGTGCGCCGGATCGACCGCTTGAGCAGATTACTTCGGCAGGTTGGCGATCTGGGCCAGGAACGGGTTGGCGGTGGCGAACCACAGCGCGATACCCGTGCCGATGATGAAGGCCGCGTCGATCAGGCCGGCCAGCAGGAACATCTTGGTCTGCAGTTCGTTCATCAGTTCGGGTTGGCGAGCCGCCGACTCGAGGAACTTGCTGCCCATGATGCCGATGCCGATACAGGCGCCAACGGCACCCAGACCAATGATGAGACCGGCGGCGAGGGCGACAAAGCTGATGACTTCCATGGTGACTCCTTAGGGGGTTTGATTTTTGGAACGAAAGAAAACTGGGGCGGTGGATCAGTGCGCGTCGTGGGCCTGACCGAGGTAGACCAGGGTCAGCATCATGAACACGAAGGCTTGCAGCGTGATGATCAGGATGTGGAAGATGGTCCACACCGTGCCGGCCACGAGATGCCCGACGAAGAGCGCGATGCCGGTGCCGCTGAGCGCGAAGCTGCCGCCCATCAGGGCGATCAGCATGAAGATCAGTTCGCCGGCGTACATGTTGCCGAACAGCCGCATGCCGTGCGAGACCGTCTTGGCGACGAACTCGACCATCTGGATGAAGAAGTTGAACGGGTACAGGAACCACTTGTCGCCGAAGGGCGCGGTGAAGAGTTCGTGGATCCAGCCGCCCATGCCTTTGATCTTGACGTTGTAGACCAGGCACAGGATCAACACACCCAGCGAAAGACCCATCGTGATCGACAGGTCGGCACTCGGCACGACACGCAGGTTCGGCAGGCCCAGCGTGTGGTCGTTGACCCAGGGCAGCAGATCGACGGGCAGCATGTCCATCGCATTGAGCAGGAAGATCCACACGAACACCGTCAGCGCCAGCGGCGCGACCAGCTTGCGGCTGGTGGCGTTGTGCACCATGCCCTTGGCCTGGCTGTCGACCATCTCGACGAGGATTTCGACAGCGGCCTGGAAACGCCCCGGCACACCCGAGGTGGCCTTGCGCGCTGCCAGCCACAAGAGCCAGCAACCGAGCGCGCCAAGCACCACGGAGAAGAAGATCGAATCGAGGTTGATGACAGAAAAGTCGACCGGCCCATGCTGGTGCTTGTTCTGCAAGTGGTGCAGGTGGTGACTGATGTACTCACCCGCGGATGGGGCATGCGCCGCGCCTTCAGCTGCCATGTTTTTTCGAAGCCTCGCCGTCCAATCGCCGAGGGCGCCACAACAGCGCCACCCAGTTCACCTTGATGCACACGACCATCGTGACCAGCAAAGCCGGCCAGCTCAGGTTCGGTACGACCCTCGCGGCGATCACCAACATGGCGATCGCCACCCCAATCTTCAGCATTTCCCAGAACATGAAGGCAGCAGCCGAAGCCACCGCGCCTTTTGTTCCCCGGGTCATACCGCGTGCCAGCAAGGCACCCGGAATCACCGTGGCAGCCGCCCCGTAGAGCGCCGACCATGCAGCGCTCGAACGCTGCGTGAGGGCCCAGACCACGGCCACACAAACCAACCCCGCAACCGCTTGCGCAGCCACCACCCGCCATGGGGAAATCGACGGGTCCTTGCTTCTCAAATCCTGTGCTTCTGCCGCGGTCAGCACCCGATAGGGCGCCGGTTCCTGTTCGTCGTCGAAGGCCTGCCCTCGCACATTCGCACGCACATTCGTGATGGTCATGGTACAGAGGCCGACTGGGTGCAGCAAAGCCTTGGAATTATACGAGGAAACCCGCGCACTCCTGGCCGCCGAACGATCGCGCGGGTCTTCACGGGCCTGTAAGGCACCCGCAAGATGCACGTGCGTCGGGGCGCGGCTATCCTGCGCGCCATGCCCAAACGCCGCGCCCCGAGCCTGCCCCTCATCGCTGCAGCGCTGGCTCTGTGCCTGGGTGCCCCGGCCCGCGGCGCCGACGCGTTGACGAAGGCTCACCATCGCCCGAACGGCTTCCAGAACAACTATCTGGAGTTCGAGCCCAAGGGCTTGATGGCGCTGATGAAGTGGAAGATCGACGCGCTGCTCGCCGGCCTGCCCCAGCCCGCAGCCGCAGCCACGCCGCAAGTCGCACCCGACCTGGGCTTCATCCAGACCAATGCGAACGCGGGCAGTGCGATGACGCCGGCCATCACGTGGATCGGCCACGCGACCATGCTGGCGCAGTTCGGCGGGCTGAACCTCATCACCGACCCGGTGTTCTCGGACCGGGTGTCGCCGCTGAGTTTCATCGGGCCGAAACGCCATGTACCACCGGGCCTGGCCCTGGCCCAGTTGCCGCACATCGACGTGGTGTTGGTCTCGCACAACCACTACGACCACCTCGACGACGCCAGCGTGCGCGCGCTCGCGGCGCAGGCGGGCGGACCGCCGCTGTTCGTGGTGCCGCTGGGCCTGAAGGCCTGGATGGCCGAGCGTGGCATCGACAAGGTGGTCGAGCTCGACTGGTGGCAATCGCACCCGCTGGCCACCCCCACAGGCAGCGTCGACGTGGTGCTCACGCCGGTGCAGCACTGGTCGGGCCGGGGCCTGAACGACCGGCTCGCCACGCTGTGGGGCGGCTACGCCGTGTTCGCCCCCGACCTGCACCTGTTCTTCTCGGGCGACACCGGCTACTCGAAAGACTTCAGCGACATCCGCGAGCATTTCGCGCCGCGGCAGCGCGACGGTGGCGGCTTCGACATCGCGCTGATCGCGGTTGGCGCCTACGAGCCGCGCTGGTTCATGAGCTCACAGCACGTGAACCCCGCCGAAGCCGTTCAGATTCACCTCGACCTCGGCGCCAAACGTTCGGTCGGTGTGCACTGGGGCACCTTCCAGCTGACCGACGAAGCGCTCGACGAACCGCCACAGCAGCTGGCACAGGCCCGCGCGGCGAAGGGCCTGGCCGACGAGCAGTTCTTCGTGATGGCGGTCGGCGAAACGCGCAAGCTGGCGCGGCGCGCCGCCTCAACGGCCCAGTGAGCAGAAGTTCGCTGGCAAGCCCGGCACATCGACATCCAGCGCCAGCACGCAGCCGGCCAGCGGTTGTGCGACGAGCTCGGCTTCGGGCCGCTTCTCGCGGGCCGTGGTGATGTAGAGCGTCTTCAGATCGGGCCCGCCGAAACACGGCATGGTCGCGCAGCGCACCGGCAGCCGCAGTTCGCGGATCAGTTCGCCGTGCGGCGACAGGCGCAGCAGCCGCTGGCCTTCGAACATCGCGACCCAATAACAACCCTCGGCGTCCACCGCCGCGCCGTCCGGGCGGCCGCCATAGGTGTCGAGCGCCTGCCCGGCCTCTTTCACGGGGAAACTCGCGAACACCCGCTGGTTCGCGAGCGTGCCGCTGGCGGGGTCGAAGTCGAACGCGAAGATCGTGTGCGCCCTGGTGTCGCTCCAGTACATCGTGCGGCCGTTCGGGCTCCAGGCCAGACCGTTCGACACCGTGATACCGCCTTGCCGGCGCACCAGCTTGTGCGCGCTGAAACAGTACAGCGCAGCCAGCGCCGGGTCGCGCGGCTCGTAGATCGTGCCGACCCAGAAGCGCCCTTGCGGGTCGCACTTGCCGTCGTTGAAGCGCTCTTTCGCCGCGTCGTACGGGGGCTCGGCCAGGCGCTTGCGCTTTCCGCTGATCACATCGAAGCGCCACAGCCCGTCGCGCATCGCCAGCAGCAGCCCGCCACCCAGCAGCGGCGCCAGGCTGGCCGGCTCGGCTTCGAAGCTCCATTGCGTCAGCGCCTGCGTGGCCGGGTCGAAGCGCTGCAGCGAGTGGCCGGGAATGTCGCAGTAATAGAGCACCTGCTCACCCGGGTGCCACACGGGCGATTCACCGAGCAACGCCGGCGCGGCCACCGCCACGCGGATCGGTGCTTCTTCCAGCATCACACCACGGCGACTTCGAGTTTCATCGACGCTTCGAAGCTCTCGCCCGGCGCCAGCGTGCGCAAGCCGTGTGCGGCCGGCTCGGCCATGTGAATCGCGTTCGACAGGTGGCTCACCGGTTCGACGCAGAAGTAGTCGCGGTCGGGTGGCGTGTAGACCACGAGGTAGGGCAGCGACGAACTCAGCTGCAGCGAGAACTTCTCGTCGCGAATGCGCGCCGGGCCCTTCCAGCCTTCGAAACAGTTGTCGTAGCTGAGGTGCGAGATGTCGCTGTCGATGCCGGGTTGGGCAACCTTGCGCGTGGGCAGCTGCGTGGCATCGGAATCCCAACGGTCGGAGACTTCGATGTGCAGGCGGCTGCGCGAGCGCTTCGGGAAATACGGGTGCCAGCCCAGGCCCACTGGCTGCGGCAGCTCGGCCGTGTTGGTGAAGACCATCTGCACGCTCATGGCCTGCGGCGTGAGCGTGAAGTACTGGCGCGCCTCGAAAGCAAAGGGCCAGTCGGCGTCCGGCGTGTGCTCGTAGCGCAGCACCACCTCGAGCACGCTGCTGGAAACGATCTCCCAGGGCCGCAGCCAGCCCACGCCGTGCACCGAGTGCGGGTTGTCGGCGAAGTTCGGCTGGGTCGTGTAGTCGTGCCCTTTCCAGCGGAACTTGCGGTAGCCCAGCCGGTTGGAATAGGGCACCAGCGGAAAGCTGGCGGACGGGCGCGACGCTGAAAGCAACGAGGGTTCCGTGGACCGCAGGATCGGCGTATCGCGGTGCCAGAACCCGGCGATGCAGCCGCCGAGGTCGGGCCGCAACGCCAGCCGCAGGGCACCGGCGTGCAATTCAAACGGCTGCAATTCAAGACTCAGGTTCGATGATCCAGTCATGGCCCTCCCGGCGCGCTCGCAAGCCTGCGCCGGCCGCACCGGTTGGTACCGCCCCGCAAGGTCGTGCCATCGTACGCCGGTATCGGGCGCCGGCGAATCGGGTCGCCGAACTCGGCGTCAGATCTCGGCCTTCAGATAGTGCGCGCCCGGAATTGGGTTGAAGTAGTACGGCGGAATCTCTTCGAAGCCGAGCGTCGCATAGAGGCCACGCGCGGATTCCATGTCGTCGAGCGTGTCGAGCAGCATCACCGAATGGCCGGCGCGGCGCGCTTCGTCGAGCAGCGCCTGGGCCAGCACGCGGCCCAGACCGAAGCGGCGAAACGCCGGCCGCACGTACAGGCGCTTCATCTCGCAGGCGTTGGCGTAGTCCACGTCGGCCAGCGCCCGAAAGCCGCCGCAGCCGGCCAGCGCCCCGTCGACGAAGGCCAGCAGAAGATGCCCCGACGGCCCGGCGTATTCGCCCGGCAGGCTGGCGAGCTCGGCTTCGAAATTCTGGAAGCACAGGTCGACGTTCAGGCTGCGCGCGTACTCACGCAGAATCTCGCGGGCCGGGCCGAGCCACTCGGCCGAATCGACACAGACCAGCGATATGTCGGGGGTGCTCTTGGCAGCGCTCATTGTTCGCACGGCGACGTCTCAAACCCCGAGGCCGACGATCCACGTCACCAGCGCAGCGCAGGCACACAACAGCACCAAAGCCAGTGCGCGCGAGGCGCCGCTGTCGATCGAAGGCGGCACGTCGGGCGTGAGCGCCTTGTCGCCGACGAGCATCGGGCGCACCAGGTTCCGTTTCTTTCCGACGTGGTAGTAGACGATCGCCGCAATGTGCAGCAGCACCAGCGTGATGATGAGCCACTGACCGAAGCTCTTGTGCCACGTCGTCAGCAGCGAGCTGGTGGCGCCCGACACGAACTTGATCAACGGGCCGGTGTTCGATATCTCGTCATCGGCAAACAGCCCGGTACCGATCTGCGCCGCCAGCAGCGCCAGCAGCCCGAACACCGAAAACGCCCCCAAAGGGTTGTGGCCGACATCGTGGTGTTCGTCGGCCCGGCTCTGGCCACGCAGGTAGCGCAGCGTCGTGGCCGGCGCGTAGATGAAGTTCGCAAAGCGCGACCAGCGCCCGCCGACGAGGCCCCACAGCACCCGAAACGCCAGCAGCGTGAACACCACGTAGCCGAGCCGGAAGTGCCACACCATCGCGTTGCCGCCGATCTTGGCGCTGATCACCGAGCCGATCACACAGGCGGCCAGGGTCCAGTGGAAGGTACGGGTCGGCAAGTCCCACACTCGAACGGGCGTCGGCTGCGGGGAGATCACTGCACTCATGTCGGAAGGCACCGGGGCAGGCGCCGAGTTTCGATAGCCGCAAAGATAACCGCAAGCGGGCTTGTCGTTGTGCGGCGCTGGGATATTTCGGCGCGCCCGGAATAGCGAGCCGATCCGCTGCGTACACTCGGCAGCGCTTGCTCGCGGCCCCGGCCGGTGAGCGGGCCATTCCCAGCCCTCAAAAAAACCCCGCTCACGCCAGGAGAAACCGCATGAAACGTCTGTTCCCGTCGATGCTGATGGCCGCCGCTGCGCTGGCCGGCCTTGCCACTGCCCTGCCCGCTGCAGCGCAGTTCGCCAAGCCGGAAGATGCCATCAAGTACCGCAAGGCCGCGTTCACGGTCATGGCTTCGCACTTCGGGCGTGTCGCCGCGATGGCCAATGGCCGGATCCCGTTCGACGCGAAGGTGGCCGCCGACAATGCCGAGATCGCCACGATGATGTCCAAGCTGCCGTACGCCGGCTTCATCGACGGCACCGACAAGGGTGAAACCAAGGCCGAACCGAAGATCTGGGCCGAACGCGACAAGTTCAACGCCGCCGCATCGAAGATGCAGGAAGAGATGGCCAAGCTCAACGTGGCAGCCAAGGGCGGCAACATCGACACCATCAAGGCCGCCGCCGGCGAAACCGGCAAGGCTTGCAAGGCTTGCCACGACGTCTACCGCAAGGAATAAGGGGCCCTTGCGAAGGCTGAGCCGACCGAGGCTCAGCCTGCTCCCAGCACCCGCGCAAACACGGCGCTGTCCACATTGCCACCGGTCAGCGGCAAACCGATGCAGCGCCCCGCCCACTTCTCGCGCTGCAACAGCGCGGCGGCCAGCGCCGCAGCACCCGCGCCTTCGGCCACGTTGTGCGTGTCGGCGAACAGGGCTCGCATCGCACCGGCGACCTGCTCATCGGTGACGGCAACCACGTCGTCGACCTCGCGCATGATCACTTTGAGCGCCTGCTCATCCGGCACACGGCACGCCATGCCGTCGGCGAGTTGCGTCGTGACCGGCGCCTCGATCGCCCGCCCTTCCCGGAACGACTGCTGGTAAGCGTCGGCGTGCGCCGACACCACGCCGATGATGCGGGTCGCCGCGCCGGTGTGGGCGCGTGCCGCGGCGCAGGCGCAGATACCCGAGCCCTGCCCGATCGGCACGAACACGACCTCGGGTTGCACCACCTCGAAGAATTCGAGCCAGTAGCTCGCCACGCCGCGCACCAGGTCGTCGTGGAACGACGGCACCATGTGCAGGCTGTGATCACGCGCGAGCTGGCCGGCGTGTTCGCGCGCAGCCTGGAAGTCGTCGCCCTGTTCGATCAACTCGACCCCGAGCGCGCGCATCGCCGCGTTCTTCTCGACCGAGTTGCCGTGCGGCACGACGATGGTGGCGTGAAAGCCGTGGCGCAGCGCCGCGAACCCGACCGACTGGCCGTGGTTGCCGCGCGTGGCGCTGATGACGCCGCGACAAGCGGGCTCACGCTGGCGCAAGGCGTCGAAATACACCAGCCCGCCGCGCAGCTTGAATGCGCCGATGGCCGTGTGGTTCTCGTGCTTGACCCAGGCCTGCGCGCCGAGGCGCTGGTCGAGCAGCGGCCAGCGTTGTTGCGGCGTTGGCGGCATGGCCTCGCGCACGATGCGGCGGGCGCCCTCGATCGATGCGCGGTCGTACATGGCTTCAGTCCTCGGTGGGATGGGAACGCAGCGTGACGAGGCCACGCGGGCTGGAGAGCACGATGCTGATCGGCGGTGCAGCGGCCGAAGCGTCGGGTTCGATGGGAGCAGGGAGTATCGGCACGAGTGCTTCGGGCCAGCCGCCGAGACGCATCGCTTTCAGGTCGACGCCGCTGGGCGGCATCGAGTCGGTCGGGTGCACGTCGCCCCATTCGATCAAGGCCGGCGCGGCGCCACCGAGCAAACGGCGGCCGTCGGCGCGCAAGCTGATCCGCCAGCGCAGCAGGCCGCGCGGCGTAGCGCGCTCGGCCGGTTCGACCGTGCCGCAGTCGATGCCTGCGGCGCGCATCGCAGCGTGGGTTGCTGCGATGTCATCGCAGCGTGCAACCCAGGCCACGAGTTGCGGGCCATCGGCAAGCGCACGCTGCAGCGCCGTGTCGTCCAGCCCGAACCAGCGGGCTTGCTTCGGCGCGTGCAGGCTCGGGTCGATCGTGATGATCTCGAAGTAACTGCGCGGGAAGTTGGCAGACCCGATACCGAACACACGATTGTGCGTGCCCATCAACAGGTGCTGGCCACCGGCCTCGGGGCGCAGCCCGAGCGTGGTTTCGCACCACGCCACGCCGTCTTCCAGCGTGCGGGCGGCGAGCACCAGGTGGTCGAGCGCGAAGGTCATCGGCGTCGGCGCTTGAGTTTTCGCTTCAGAGCGTCAGCTCGCCGCGCACACAGCTCACGCTGGCGCCGCCGACCCACACCGTGCCGGCTTCGCGCACGATGTGCACCCGCCCGGCGCGTTGCAGGCAGGTGCCTTGCGCGGCGACGTAGGTTTCGGGTGCTGCGCCGCTTTCGATCAGCCATTGCGCCAGGCTCGCGTTCAGGCTGCCGGTGACCGGGTCTTCGTAGCCCGCGCCTTCGCCGATCAACGCGCGCACTTCGAACTGCGCGTCATGGCCGGCCGCGTGCGGGCCGACCACACCGAGCTTGATGCCACCGAGCGCAGGCCAATCGATTTTCAGATTCAGCACCGCCTCGGCCGAGGGCAAGCGGATGGCGACCCAGCCCGGGCCGTTGTCGACCCACTGGTGGTCGAGGATGTCTTCGGGCCGCAACGACAAGGCCTTGGCGATGCGCGCCAGCAGCTCGTCTTCCAGCGGCCCGGTGCGGAGCCGCGGCGGCGCCGCGAACGCGAGCCGCGTGCCGCTGCGGCGAATGCGGATCAGGCCGGCGGCGCATTGCTGCACGGTCTCTCCCTCCGCACGCGACACACCGCCCGCTTCCAGCCACGCATGGCAGCTGCCGAGCGTGGGGTGGCCGGCGAACGGCAATTCGCGGTGCGGCGTGAAGATGCGCACGCGGTAGTCGGCGGCCGGGTCGGTGGGCGTGAGCAGGAACGTGGTCTCGCTCAGGTTGGTCCAGCGTGCGAAGGCATGCATCTGCGCGTCGCTCAGCGCGTCGGCGCCGTGCACCACGGCGAGCGGGTTGCCTTTCAGCGGCGTGGCGCTGAAGACGTCGACCTGGGTGAATTTGAATGACATGAACACTCCGTGAAAGAGAAGCGGGGTTGGCTCAGGCCATCTCGGCGCCGCGCGTCGCGCGCACCGGGATGCCGGCGGGGTCGAAACCGTCGAGGCAATACACGTTGACACCGACGAAATCGGGCGTCACCCGCTTGCGATGGAACGGGTAGATGCCGCAGCTGGCGCAGAAAAAGTGGCGTGCGGTGCGGGTGTGGAACTGGTACTCGGTGAGCGCGTCGGCGCCCGCGAGCAGTGTGAATTTCGACTCGTGCACTTTCACCATCAGCGCGTTCTTGCGGCGGCAGATCGAGCAGTCGCAGGTGGTCAGCTCGGGGAAGTCGGTCTCGATGCTGAAGCGCACACGCTGGCAGTGGCAACTGCCTGTCAGCGTTTGCAAGGGCCGCGCGTTCATGCGTCGCTCAAGGCCTGCGCGAGCAGCTTCACACCACGCTCGATCTCGGGCGCGGCCACGGTCACGAACGACAGCCGCAGTGTGTTCAGGCGCGGCGCCTCAGCGAAGAAGGCGGCCCCCGGCACATAGGCCATGCCGAGCGCCACCGCCTTGGGCAGCAGCGCAACGGCGTCCATGCCTTCGGGCAGCTCGACCCAGAAGAACATGCCGCCGCTCGGCACGGCCCAATGGCAAGCCTTGGGCATGTGGGCTTCCAGCGCGGCGCGCATCGCATCGCGCTGGGCCTTGTAGCGGGCGCGGATGGTCGGCACGTGGCGATCGAGAAAGCCGTTGCGGATCACTTCGAACACAACACGCTGGTTGAATCCCGGCGTGTGCAGATCGGCGGCCTGTTTGGCCTGCAGCAGTTTGGGCATCAGCGCGTGCGGCGCGATCACGTAGCCCAGGCGCAGGCCGGGCGCGAGCACTTTCGAGAACGAACCGAGGTAGACCGACCCTTCGGCCCATCGCGACGCGAGAGGCGCGGGCGGCATAGCATCGAACCACAGGTCGCCGTACGGGTTGTCTTCGACGATCGGCAGCGCCAGCTCGCGCGCCGCAGCGGCGAGACGCGCGCGCCGCGCTTCGCTCATGCAGCGCCCGCTCGGGTTCTGGAAGTTGGGCAGCAGGTACAGGAAACGCGCGCCGCGCGCGACACCGAGCGACTCGGGAATCGGGCCGTCGTCGTCACACGGCACGGTCACGACCTCGGACTCGTAGGGCGCGAAGGCCTGCAGCGCTCCGAGGTAGGTGGGCGCCTCGACCGCGACCGTGCTGCCGGCATCGATCAGCACCTTGCCCACGAGATCGAGCCCTTGTTGCGAACCGGTGGTGATGAGCACCTGCGAGGCGTCGACGTGCACACCTTGCGTCGCCATGTGCGCCGCGACCCACTCGCGCAGCGGCGCGAAGCCTTCGCTCGCGGCGTATTGCAGCGCTTCGCGCGGTGCGTCGCGCAGCACCAGCGCGGTGGCTTCGCGCATCGCCTCGACCGGGAAACTGTCGGGCGACGGCAAACCGCCGGCCATCGAAATGATGCCGGGCTGCTCGGTGATCTTCAGGATCTCGCGGATCACCGAAGGGTTCATGCGCTCGGCGCGGCGCGCCATGGTCCAGGGGCTGGGGTTCATCAGGCATTCCTTTGCAAGGGCACTGCGTTGGCCGGCATCTTCTTGCCGACGAACACGACGGCGATCACCGCCAGAGAAAACAACACGGTCGTGGCTTCGAGCTTTTCACCGAGCACCGGCACGGCGAACAACAGCGCGAGAAAAGGCTGCACCAGTTGCACCTGGCTCACGCGCACCGCGCCTCCGAGCGCCAGGCCACGGTACCAGGCGAAGAAGCCGAGCCACATCGAAAACAGCGTGACATAAACAAAGCCGCCCCAGGCACCGGCGCGCACCGGCTGCTCGGGCCAGACCCACAGCATGATCGGCAGCGTGAACGGCAGGCTGATCACGAGCACCCAGCAGATCACCTGCTCGGCCTTCATCTCGCGGGCCGCGCTGGCGCCGGCCACGTAACCGACTGCGGTGCAGAGCACCGCGAGCAGCAGCAGGCCGTCGGCGGCCGACAGGCTGCCTCTGCCCTGGTGCGCGGCGAAGGCCAGCACCATCGCGCAGCCGAGCAAGGCACAGACCCAGAAGCCGGTCGACGGGCGCTGACGGAAGTGCAGCGCCGCCGCCACCGCCGTGGCCAGTGGCATCAGGCCGGTGACGACGGCGGCGTGCATCGCGTCCACGTGCCGCAGCGCCAGGCTCGCGAACAGCGGGAAGCCGACCACGGTGCCGAGCGCACACAGCGCGAGCGCACCGAGGTGGCGGCGCTGCAACGCGGGCGCGCCGGTGAAGCGCAGGTACAAGATGCTGAGCAGGCCGGCGAACGCAGCGCGCCCGGCGGTGACGAAAGCGGGCGCGAGCTGCGGGTCGCTGGCTGGGCCGACCGCCAGGCGCGTCATCGGCAGCGTCATCGCGAAGATGGTCACGCCGAGCAGGCCCAGCCAGAGGCCGCGGGTCTCGTCGGCGCGGTGGGCGGTCATGGTTGCGCCCCGAGCGGATCACGAAGCGGCAAGACGAAGTTCAGAAGCAGCATGAGGCGCAGTCTACGGTCACGACCAGCACAGAGACAGTACACTTCGCTCGTACACGCCACAATCTGTACTGGTGATCTCACCGGCACAACGACGCACCTTCATGCTCGATTCCACCGCCCCCGATGCCCTGACCCCGCTGACCCGCGAGGCCGACACCTCGTTGACCGAGCAGCTCGCCGGGCGTTTCAAAGAGCGCATTCGCCAGCGCCTGCTGGCCCCCGGCGCACGGCTGCCTTCGGTGCGCGAGTGCGCGCGCCGCCACGCGGTGAGCCCGCACACGGTCGTGGCGGCCTACGACCAGCTGCTCGCCCTCGGCCTGGTCGAAGCACGCCGGCAGCGCGGTTTCTTCGTGCGCGAAACCGCCCCCGCGCGCGCACCCGACCCCCGCCACAGCGCCGCCGATCGCAGCTTCAGCCACCCGCTGCCGGTCAGCGCCACGTCCTTGATCCGCGGCATGCTTCAGCCGCCCGGCGGGCGTTCGATGCCGGGGCTGGGCACGCTGCCGGCCGACTGGCTCGACCTGCCGATGCTGGCCACTGCGCTGCGAACCGTCACGCGCGGCACGCAGCTCGGCGCCATGTCGCTGCAATACGGCGACCCGGCCGGCGAACTGCGGCTGCGCGAGGCGCTGGCCGTCAAGCTGGCCGACCACGGCGTGAGTGCGTCGGCGCAGCAGATCATCACGACCGTTGGCGCCACCCAGGCGCTCGACGTGGTCACGCGCACGCTGCTGCGCGCGGGCGACAGCGTGTTGGTCGACGAGCCCGGCTGGTCGGTCGAGTACGCGCGCCTGGCGGCCCTGGGCATGCGGGTGCTGCCGGTGCCACGCGGTCCGGACGGGCCCGATCTCGCCGTCATGCGTCGCCTGATCGAAGCGCAGAAGCCGGCGCAGCGGCCGCGCCTGTACGTCACCGTGTCGGTGCTGCACAACCCGACCGGCGCGTCGTTGTCGCTGCAATCGGCGCACCGCGTGCTCGAACTCGCCAAGTCACACGACCTGCAGATCGTCGAAGACGACACCTACGCACACCTGGCGCCCGCCCATTTGCCGCGGCTGGCGGCGCTCGACGCGCTGGAGCGCACGGTCTACATCTCGGGCTTCTCGAAGATCCTGGTGCCGAACTGGCGCGTCGGGTTCATGGCGGCGCCTCTGGCGCTGGTCGACCGGCTGGTCGACACCAAGCTGCTGACCACGCTGACCACCCCCGGCATCACCGAGCAGGCGCTGGCCTACTGCCTGGAGCAAGGCCTGCTGCGGCGCCACACCGAACGCGTGATGCAGCAGCTCGCCGCGGCGCGGGCGCGCACCGTGAAGCTCGCAGAAGCGCACGGCTGCCACTTCGCCGCGCCGCCACACGGCCTGTTCGGCTGGGTCGACGTGGGCGTGGACACCGAGCGCCTGGCGCAATTGATGCTCGACGAGTGGTTCATCGCGCCCGGCGCGCTGTTCCACGCCACGCACCGGCCGACGACACTGATGCGCATCAACTTCGCGACCAGCCAGGACGCCCGCTTCTGGCGTGCGCTGGACCGGGCGAGGGCGGGCCTGTGAACCGTTCGTCGGGCGGAGCTGCCGCCCTTCCGTTCGTAGGGTCGCGTTACGGGACGTCACAGGTCAGAATGCGGGCGACATGAACGGCGAGTTGTTCGATTCCACCATTCCCTTCGGCGAGCCGGAGCTGCTGCGCGCGAGCGCGTTCCGGCGCTACCTCGACGAGTTGGGCGCCGAGTCGCGGCGCCTGGGCATGGGGCCGCGGATCTCGCGGATCTCGCAACTGAGCCCGTCGCTGCGTGCCGACCTGCTGCGTTTCGAACACGATGGCGGCTCCGAGGCCATGGAAGTGCTGGCAGCCTGCGTCAGGCATGCCAAGCGAGTGACCATTCACCTCAAGTGCGGGGACAGGGTCTTGCCGCTGACCGTGTTCCCGCAAGAGCGGCTGATCCATTGCCCGATGAACCTCGACGAGCTGATCGAACGCTACCTGCTCGAACTGCGGGTCATGCACGTCGAACCCGCGCTGCTGCGCCCGCCCGGCGACAGCGACACCGCCCTCGTCGGCGACAGCCAGTTGCACCACCCGCTCGCCCCGCTGCTTTGGGAAATGGCGATGCGCGGCCCACGGCGCGAGCTCTTGCCCGAGATCGCCGGGCCGGCGGTGTACCGCGTTTCACCGGGGCTGGACATCGCCGCGCTGCCGGCCAGCGGCGTGCTCAAGGCAGCGATCGAGCGGCTGCGCCCCCAGGCGGCCAACCTGCATGAGATCGCCTCGTGGCCCGCGCTCGACAAGGAGCGTGCGTCGCGCCTGCTGAACGCGCTGTACCTGCAAGCCGGCCTGATCGTCAGCCGCTCGCACCCGGCGGCCGTGCGCGACAGCTGGTTCGGCGGGCTCTGAACCCCACTGCGCTTCAGCGCGCGCCGAGCACTTCCCAGCGTTCCATCGCGGCAAGCAGTTCATCGTCGATCTTGGCGTGCCGTGCCTGCGCTTTCATCGCGCGGTCGGCTTCCCTGGTGTACGACTCGGGCTGGGCCAGGAACGCCGCCAGCTCTTTCTGCTCGGCCTCGAGCGTTTCGATGCGCTTGGGCAGCTCGTCGAGCTCACGCTGTTCCTTGTAGCTGAGCTTGCGTGGTTTGGCGGCGGCAACCGGCGCCGCTGCCGCGGCCTTCGGTGGCGGCGGTGTGTCTTTCGCCTTGCCGGCCGCACGTGTGGCCTGGTCGCGCAGCAGCTTCGCGCGGTCACGCTGGATCTTCCAGTCCTCGTAGCCGCCTTCGTATTCGCGCCATTGGCCGGGTGACTCGTCGCCTTCCCAGACGATGGTGCTCGTGACCACGTTGTCGAGGAAGCGCCGGTCGTGGCTGACGAGGAAGACCGTGCCCTTGTAGGCCTGCAGCAGTTCTTCCAGCAACTCCAGCGTGTCGATGTCGAGGTCGTTGGTCGGCTCGTCGAGCACCAGCACGTTGGCGGGCAGCGCGAACAGGCGCGCCAGCAGCACGCGGTTGCGCTCGCCGCCGCTGAGCGTGCGCACCGGCGAGTTGGCGCGCTCGGGCGAGAACAGGAAGTCGTTCAGGTAGCTCATCACGTGCTTGCGCTGGCCGGCGAACTCGA
>Ga0307516_10004605_pt1 | contig 16911 bp, 13 predicted proteins | sample 19_EM_MG_FD_203310 | JGI IMG/M metagenome (GOLD analysis project Ga0307516, IMG submission 203310) | Populus trichocarpa ectomycorrhiza microbial communities from riparian zone in the Pacific Northwest, United States - 19_EM | ecosystem: Host-associated > Plants > Roots > Unclassified | place...
AATGCTCGCCATAGCCCGAGCTATGCCTGTGCTTTGCGCCTAGATCGGACGTCTTCTGACGCGCTGCTCGGCCACGCTCGAAAAACTCTCAGCCTCTGACATGCAAGGATCGGAGGCAACGTGGCAGCATCGAACCGTCTTGCTCCACGAGGCGGCGGACGCGCTGGTCTGGAACCCGCAGGGAACCTACCTGGACGCGACCTACGGCCGGGGCGGGCACTCCCGCGAGGTCCTGGCACGGCTGGCTCCGCAGGGCCGGTTGCTGGCGATCGACCGGGACCCGGAAGCGGTCGCGCACGCGCGGAGCGCCACGTCTGGCGTCGCCGATGCGCGTTTTTCCGTCGAGCACGGCAGTTTCAAAGGGCTGGCCCAGGTGCTGGCCGGGCGTGGCATCACGCAGATCGACGGGGTGCTGATGGACATCGGCGTCTCATCGCCGCAGATCGACAACCCGGCGCGCGGCTTCAGCTTCCGGTCCGAGGGGCCGCTGGACATGCGCATGGATCCGACCCGTGGCTTCAGTGCCGCGGAGTTTCTCGCCAGCGCCACTGAACACGACATCGCGCAAGTGATCCGACACCATGGTGAAGAACGTTTTGCCACCGCCATCGCCCGGGCCGTGCTGGCCCGTCGGGCCGCTGGCCAGCCGTTGCTCACCACGCGCGACCTGGCGCAGCTCGTGGCGGGTGCGGTGCGCACGCGTGAGGCCGGGCAGGACCCGGCCACCCGCACGTTCCAGGCCCTGCGCATCCACGTCAATGCCGAACTGGACGAGCTGTCCCAGGCGTTGGACGCGGCACTGGCCCACCTGGGCCCGCAGGGGCGCCTCGTGGTGATCAGCTTTCATTCGCTCGAAGACCGCATCGTCAAGCGCTTCATCACGCAGTACAGCCGTGAAGCGTTCGACCGCCGGGTGCCGATGGCCACGCCGCCGGCACCCTTGCTGCACGCCCTCGGGCGTGTCAAACCCAGCGTCGCCGAAGTGGCGGCCAATCCACGTGCACGCTCGGCGGTGATGCGCGTGGCCGAACGAACCCCGGCGCCCTGGGTGCGCGGGGCATCGTCCAACCTAGGAGTACAGCCATGACACGACGCAACCTGTTCCTGCTGGCCGCGCTGATCGGCAGCTGCCTGTGGCTCGTCCACGTGTCGTACGAGTCGCGCCGCCTGTTCGCCGAGCTGGAGCGCGAGCGCTCGGCGGCGCAGCGCATCACGGCCGAGTTCGACCGCCTGCAAGTGGACCGCCGCGCCCAGGCCACGCACCTGCGCGTGGAGCGGCTGGCACGCGAGCAACTGCGCATGCGCAATGCCACGCCGGGCGTGACGCAGTACGTGGTCGACACGCGTGCGCCGCAGCACTTTGCGGCCCAGCGCGTGCTGCGCACCGCTGCGGCAGATGCCGTCCGTCAATGAACCTCTGGCCCAGCCGACGCAAGACGCAGCGCAAGGGCGCGGCGAGCGTCGGCGTGCGCTATGCGTCCAGCCCGCTGCTGGCGGCGCCCACGCCGCCGTGGCGCTCGCGGCTGCTGGTGGCACTGCTGGGCCTGGGGTCGCTGCTGCTGGTGGGGCGCGCGGTGTACATCCAGATCATCGGCACCGACTTCTACCTCAAGCAGGGCGAAAGCCGCTACGTGCGCACGCTGGACCTGCCGGCCAGCCGCGGCCGCATCATCGACCGCAACGGCCAGATCCTGGCTGCCAGCGTGCCGGCGCCATCGATCTGGGCCATCCCCAAGGACTTCGAGGCCACACCCGCCCAGCGGCGTGACCTGGCCAAGCTGCTGGGCATGAGCGTGGGTGACCTCAAGGAGCGCCTGGCCGACAACCCCAACTTCGTCTGGCTGCGCCGCCAGATCGATGAAGCACCGGCCCTACAGATCAAGCAGCTGGGCGTGCGCGGCATCTACCAGCTGGAGGAATACAAGCGCAAGTACCCCGAGGGCGAGGCCGCCGCGCAGGTGGTGGGCTTCACCAACATCGAGGAGCACGGCCAGGAAGGCATCGAGCTGGCGTTCCAGAACCAGCTGGCCGGCCGCGACGGCACGCGCAGCGTGATCCGCGACCGCCTGGGCCGCATCGTCGAGGACATCGGCGAGAGCGTGCCGCCGGCCGACGGCCGCGACGTCGAGCTGTCGATCGATTCCAAGGTGCAGTTCTTCGCCTACCAGCGCGTGCGTGACGCGGTGGCCGAGCACAAGGCCAAGTCCGGCAGCGTGGTGGTGCTGGACGTGCGCACGGGCGAGGTGCTGGCCATGGCCAACTACCCCAGCTACCAGCCCGGCGAGCGTCGCGACCTGGACGTCAGCAAGGTGCGCAACCGGGCGCTCACCGACACCTTCGAGCCCGGCTCGACGATGAAGCCGTTCGTCATCGGTCTGGCGCTGCAGACCGGCCGCGTCAAGCCGGGCACCCTGATTGCCACCTCAGGGGGTCGCACCACGGTAACGGGTGTGACCATCAGTGACGTGCACGCCTATGGCGACCTGACCGTGGAGCAGGTGATCCAGAAGTCCAGCAACGTGGGCACGGTCAAGATCGCCATGCAGATGGCGCCGCGCGAAATGTGGGAGCTGTTCAGCGCCGTGGGCCTGGGCCACAAGCCGGAGATCACCTTTCCCGGCGCCGTGGCGGGGCGGCTGCGGCCGTACAAGACCTGGCGGCCCATCGAGCAGGCCACCATGGCCTACGGCTATGGCTTGTCGACCTCGCTGTTCCAGCTGGCGCATGCCTACACCGTGTTCGCGCGCGACGGCCAATACATCCCGCTCACGCTGACCAAGAGCACGGCGGCAGCGTCGGCGGCCGGTGAGCAGGTGTTCACGCCCGAGACGGTGCGCGCCGTGCGCAAGATGCTGCGCATGGCCGCTGGCGATGGCGGCACAGGCCCCAAGGCACAAACAAACGGTTACTCGGTGGGCGGCAAGAGCGGTACCGCGCACAAGCAGGAGAACGGTGGTTACGCGCAGAAAAAGTTCCGTTCCTGGTTCGTGGGGGTCGCACCGGTCAGCGATCCGCGTATCGTCGTGGCTGTGATGGTGGACGAGCCGAACAACGGCAAGCATTACGGCGGCGACGTCGCTGCGCCGGTGTTCAGCGAGGTGGTGCAGCAGACCTTGCGCATGATGAATGTCGCCCCCGACATCGAGGTGCGCGACCAGGTCATTGCGCGCCCTGCGCAACAGGTTGAGGAAAGTTTCTGATGGCGTTGACCCGATTGAAATCCCCGCAGGCGGCAGCCCGCTGGCTGGGCGAATGGGTGACGGGGACCTTGCGTACCGACAGCCGGCAGGTGCAGCCCGGCGATGCCTTCATCGCATGGCCCGGCTATGCGCAGGACGGCCGGCGCCATGTGTCTGCGGCGCTCGCTGCGGGTGCGACCACCTGCGTGGTGGAGGCCGAGGGGGTGGCCGCGTTCGGCTTCGAGGATGCACGCGTCGCGGCGTTGCCGGGCCTGAAGGCCGTGACCGGCGCGATTGCGCACGAGTTCTTCGGCCGGCCCAGCGAGCAGTTGCAGATCGTGGCCACCACCGGCACCAATGGCAAGACCTCCACCGCCTGGTGGACCGCGCAAGCCCTGAGCCTGCTGGGGCGGCGCTGCGGCGTGATCGGCACGCTGGGCGTGGGCGAGCCGCCCACGCGCCTGCAGCCTGAGGCACACGTGCAGGCCACCGGCCTGACCACGCCCGACCCGGTGACCTTGCACGCGGCCTTGCGGCGCTTTGCCGACGCGGGGTTCGCGGCCTGTGCGATGGAGGCCTCGTCCATCGGCATCGTCGAGCGGCGGCTGGATGCGGCACGCATCACCGTGGCGCTGTTCACCAACTTCACGCCTGACCACCTGGACTACCACGGCAGCATGGAGGCCTACTGGGTCGCCAAGCGGGAGTTGTTCGACTGGCCCGGGCTGCAGGCCGCGGTGCTCAACATCGACGATGCGCAGGGCGCGGCCCTGGCCGCCGAGCTGGCACAGGCGGCCGCGTTGGACGTGTGGACCTACAGCGTGGCCACTGAGGCCCGGCTGCGCGCCGTGGATGTGCACTACGCCGGTGGCGGGCTGGCCTTTACGCTGCAGGAGGCGGGCGGGGCCCTGCAGCCGGTGCGCACCACACTGATCGGCGACTACAACGTGTCCAACGTGCTGGCGGTGCTGGGCGGGCTGCGTGCGCTGGGCGTGCCGTTGGCCCAATGCGCCGAGGTGGCGGCGGAGTTCACGCCGGTGCCTGGCCGCATGCAGCGCGTGGGCACGGGCAATGAGGCGCCGCAGGCGGTGGTGGACTACGCCCACACGCCCGACGCGCTGGAGAAGGTGCTCAATGCGCTGCGGCCGTTTGTCTTGGCGCGCGGTGGGCGGCTGTGGTGTGTGTTCGGCTGCGGCGGCAACCGCGACGCCGGCAAGCGCCCGGTGATGGGCCGCATCGCCGCCGACCTGGCCGATCGCGTCCTCATCACCAGCGACAACCCGCGCGGCGAGGCGCCCGAGGCCATCGTCGAGCAGATCGCTGCCGGTTGCGTGGGCGCCACCCATGTGCGCCAGGAGGTCGATCGCCGGGTGGCCATCGCGCTGGCGTTGCGCGAGGCCGGCCCGGCCGACGTGGTGCTGCTGGCCGGCAAGGGCCACGAGGACTACCAGGAGATCCACGGCACCAAGCACCCGTTTTCGGACGTGGATGAAGCCAGGCAAGCCCTGGCAGCCAGGAGCGCGCCATGACCACCCCGTTGATGACCCTGGGCCAGGCGCATGCGTTGCTGCCGCAGGCCAGCCTGGTGGGCGACCCGGCCACGCCGCTGCTGCGGGTGCACTCCGACACGCGCAGCCTGCAGCCGGGTGACCTGTTCGTGGCCTTGCGCGGCGAACGCTTCGATGCGCACGACTTCCTGGCGCAAGCGCGCGGTGCGGGGGCGGCCGCGGCCCTGGCCGAGCGTGGCCTGGAGGATGCGGGCCTGCCGGGCCTGCGCGTGCCCGACTCGCTGGCGGCCCTGCAAGCCCTGGCCGGGGCCTGGCGCGCGCGCCTGCACCCCAGCCTGATCGCAGTCACGGGCAGCAACGGCAAGACCACGGTCACGCAGATGATCGCGGCCATCCTGCACGCCTGGCTGGGCGACGGGGCGCTGGCCACGCAGGGCAACCTGAACAACCACATCGGCGTGCCGCTGACCTTGCTGCGCCTGCGCCAGGACGCCAGCGCCTACCACCGCGCCGCGGTGCTGGAGCTGGGCATGAACCACCCCGGCGAGATCGCCGAGCTGGCGGCACTGGTGCAACCCGGCGTGGCGCTGGTCAACAACGCCCAGCGCGAGCACCAGGAGTTCATGCACAGCATCGAGGCCGTGGCACGCGAAAACGGCGCCGTGCTGGCGGCGCTCGGCCCCACCGGCGTGGCGGTGTACCCGGCCGACGACCCGCAAGCCCCCGTGTGGGCCGCGCTGGCCGGCCAGCGGCCCACGCTCACCTTCGCCACGCAAGGCCCGGCCGACTTGAGCGCGCAGGCGCAGTGGCAAGGCCAGGCCTGGCAGGTGACCATGCACACCCCGGCCGGCGACCTGAGCCTGAACCTGCACGTGGCCGGCGCGCACAACGTGAAGAACGCCCTGGCCGCGGCCGCCTGCGCCATTGCCGCCGGTGCACCGGCCGACGCGGTGCAGCGTGGGCTGGAAGGCTTCCGCCCAGTGAAGGGCCGCTCGCAGATCGGCCGCCTGCGCTGGCAAGGCCAGGACGTCACGCTGGTGGACGACACCTACAACGCCAACCCGGACTCGGTGCGCGCCGCCATCGACGTGCTGGCCGCCTTGCCCGGCCCGCGCTGGCTGGTGCTGGGCGACATGGGCGAGGTGGGCAACCAGGGCCCGGCGTTTCACGAAGAGGTGGGCGCCTATGCCCGCCAGCGCGGCATCGAGACGCTGTGGACCGCGGGCGCGTTGTGCGTGCACGCGGCGCAGGCGTTCGGGCCGGCGCGTCAGTTCAACAGCACGGCGGACCTGGTGGCGGCCGTGGCGAGCGGAGATGGGGGCCCGGCCGCGATGTCCGTGCTCATCAAGGGTTCGCGCTTCATGAAGATGGAACAAGTGGTGGCCGCCTTGCAGGCCACCGGTGGAGTGCGCCATGCTGGTTAGCCTGAGCCAATGGCTGCAGTTGCTGGACCCCAACCTGCTGGGGTTCCTGCGCGTGTTCCAGTACCTCACCTTCCGCGCGGTGATGGCGGCGATGACATCGCTGCTGATCGGCCTGGCCTTCGGGCCCTGGGTGATCCGCCGGCTCGCCGAGCTCAAGATCGGCCAGCCGATCCGCGAGTACGGCGTGCAGGAGCACCTGGCCAAGCGCGGCACGCCCACCATGGGCGGCGTGCTGATCCTGATCTCCATCGCCATCTCCACCTTTCTGTGGTTCGACTGGACCAACCGCTTCGTCTGGATCGTCATGCTGGTGACGCTGGGCTTCGGCGCCATCGGCTGGGTGGACGACTGGCGCAAGGTCGTGCACAAGAACCCGGAGGGCATGCGCTCGGCCGAGAAGTACTTCTGGCAGTCAATGATCGGCCTGGTGGCGGCGCTGTACCTGGCATTCAGCGTCTCGGAAACCTCCAACCTGCGCGTGCTGGAGCTGTTCCTGAGCTGGGTCAGCAGCGGCTTCTCCAATTCCCTGCCGCCCAAGGGCGACTTGATCGTGCCGTTCTTCAAGAGCGTGAGCTACCCGCTGGGTGTGTTCGGCTTCATCGGCCTGACCTACCTCGTGATCGTGGGCACCAGCAATGCCGTCAACCTCACCGACGGCCTGGATGGCCTGGCCATCATGCCGGTGGTGATGGTCGGCGCGGTGCTGGGCTTGTTTGCCTACGTGACCGGCAACGCGGTGTATGCCAACTACCTGTTCCTGCCGCACATCCGCGGCGCCGGGGAACTGATGATCTTCTGCGCCGCCATGTCGGGTGCGGGCCTGGCGTTCCTGTGGTTCAACGCCTACCCGGCGCAAGTGTTCATGGGCGACGTGGGCGCGCTGGCACTGGGCGGGGCGCTGGGCACCATCGCCGTGATCGTGCGGCAGGAGATCGTGCTGGCCATCATGGGCGGCATCTTCGTGGTGGAGGCGCTGTCGGTGATGGCCCAGGTGACTTATTTCAAGGTCACCAAGTGGCGCTTCGGCACCGGCCGGCGCATCCTGCTCATGGCGCCACTGCACCACCACTACGAGAAGAAGGGCTGGAAGGAGACGCAGGTCGTGGTGCGCTTCTGGATCATCACCATGCTGCTGTGCCTGGTGGGCTTGTCCACCTTGAAGCTGCGGTGAATGCGACATGCACCCCCTGAAGGATTCACAGGTCTTGATTCTGGGCCTGGGCCACTCCGGCCTGGCGATGGCGCGTTGGTGCGCGCGCTGCGGGGCGGCCGGCATCACGGTGGCCGACACGCGCGAGGCCCCACCGCAGGCGGCTTCTTTGGTCGCCGAGGTGCCGTCTGCGCGCCTGGTGTGCGGTCCGCTGGATGCGTCGCTGGTCGAGGGCATGCACCTGGTGCTCAAGAGCCCCGGCCTGTCACCCAGCGATGCGCCGGTGGCCGCGATGTTGGCGGCCGCGGTGCAACGCGGCGTGGCGGTGCAAGGCGAACTGGCCTTGTTCGCCCGTGCGCTGGATGACCTGAAGCGCGAGCGCGGCTATGCACCCAAGGTGTTGGCCATCACCGGCACCAACGGCAAGACCACCACCACCGCGATGACCGCCTTGCTGGCGCAGCGCGCGGGGGCGCGCGTGGGCATGGCCGGCAACATCGGCCCGACCTTGCTCGACACCTTGGCGCAGGCGCTGGACCTTGAGCCTGTCGTGGCGGTGGCTATGCCCGAGCCCGAGCCGGGCCTGCCGGCGGCATTGCCAGAGAGCGTGCCGGTGGAAGATCCTGTGGCAGAGGAAGTTGTGGCCGAGGCCACCGTGGCTGCGCTGGACACCGCCCCGGAGGACGCGCGCTCCATCGACGCAGCGTCGGCTGATGAAGCCCCGGTGGATGACGCCCCAGTGGACGAAGTCCCGGACACCCAGCCCCCCGCACTTGCTGCCGCCCTGGCCGAGCCGGCCGAAACCGACGAGCCTGCCGAACGCGTCGGCGGCGGCCCACCCGCGCACCTGATCCCGCCGCCCCCGCCCGGCCCGGTGTTCGAGCACCTGCCCGAGGTGTGGGTGCTGGAGCTGTCCAGTTTCCAGCTCGATGGCGTGGAGGGCTTCGAGCCCACCGCGGCGGCAGTGCTCAACGTCACGCAGGACCACCTGGACTGGCACGGCAGCATGGCCGCGTACGCCGCGGCCAAGGCCCGCATCCATGGGCAGCAGGCCGTCATGGTGGTGAACCGCGACGACCCGCTGGTCGAGGCCATGATCCCGCCGCCGCTAGTGATCGCGGGCAAGGGCCGCGGCAAGAGCGGCCGCAGCCGCACGATCCACCGCAGCGTGCTGCGTTTCGGCACCCCGGCGCCCACCCGCCCCGGCGACTTCGGCCTGATGGACGCCGGTGGCATGACCTGGCTGGTGCGGGCGCGTCCGATGGACGCGTTGGAACCCGGCACCGAGGGCTTGCAGATCCAGCGCCTGATGCCGGCCGATGCGCTGCGGGTGCGCGGCCGGCACAACGCCGCCAACGCCCTGGCCGCTCTGGCCTTGGCCACGGCCGCCGGCCTGCCGCTGGCTCCCATGCTGCATGGCCTGCGCGACTACGCCGGCGAGCCGCACCGCGTGGAGCACCTGGGCCGCATCGCCGGGGTGGACGCGTACGACGACAGCAAGGGCACCAACGTCGGCGCCACGGTGGCAGCCATCGCCGGCCTGGGCGCCGACAAGGCCCCGGCGCGGCTGGTGCTGATCCTGGGCGGCGACGGCAAGGGCCAGGACTTTGCACCCCTCGCGGCACCGGTGGCGCGGCACGCCCGCGCGGTGGCCTTGATCGGCCGCGACGCCGCGGCCATCGAGGTTGTGCTCCAGGACAGCGGCGTGCCGATGCAACGCCACGACACGCTGGAAGCTGCCACGCTCTGGTGTTTCGAACAGGCCCAGGCCGGTGACGCAGTGCTGTTGAGCCCCGCCTGCGCCAGCCTGGACATGTTCCGCAACTACGCGCACCGAGCTCAGGTGTTTGCCGACACCGTGAAGGCCTTGGCCCTGGAACACGGCGAGGTCGTGGCGTGAGCGGTACCGCTTTGGGCACTTTGCGCAGCCACGGCCTGGCGGCGTGGCTGCGCGCGCAGGTGCAGCGGTGGCGGGGCGACGGCCACCTGCCGGTGGCCACCGGCGTGCCCGTCGGCCAGTCGGACCCCGTGCGCTGGGTCGGCTTCGACCAGACCCTGGTTTGGGTGGTCGTGGGCCTGCTCGCGCTCGGCCTGGTGATGGTGTATTCGGCCTCGGTGCAGTTGCCCGACAACCCGCGCTTTGCGCGCTACACGCCCACGTATTTCCTGACCCGGCACGCCTTGTTCATCGTGCTGGCCGTGGTGGTGGCGGCCTTGACGCTGAAGATCCCCATGCGGGTGTGGGAGAAGCTGGCACCGTGGATGTTCGCGGGCGTGCTGGTGCTGCTGGTGCTGGTGCTGCTGCCCTTCGTCGGCAAGGGCGTGAACGGGGCGCGCCGCTGGATCCCGCTGGGCGTGCTGAATTTCCAGCCCTCGGAACTGGCCAAGCTCGCCGTCACGCTGTATGCGTCGAACTACATGGTCCGCAAGATGGAGATCAAGGAGAACTTCTTCCGCGCTGTCACGCCCATGGCCATTGCGCTGGGCGTGGTGGGGGTGCTGCTGCTGGCCGAGCCCGACATGGGGGCGTTCCTGGTGATTGCCGCCATTGCCATGGGCATCTTGTTCCTGGGCGGGGTGAACGGCCGCATGTTCTTTTTGAGCGGTACGGTGCTGGTGCTGGCCTTCATGCTGATGATCGCCACCAGCGAGTGGCGCCGCGAGCGCATCTTTGCGTACCTGGACCCCTGGAGCGAGAAGCACGCCATGGGCAAGAGCTACCAGCTCACGCACTCGCTCATCGCTTTCGGCCGCGGCGAGATCTTCGGCCAGGGGCTGGGCTCCAGCGTGGAGAAACTGCACTACCTGCCGGAGGCGCACACCGACTTCTTGCTGGCGGTGATTGGCGAGGAGCTTGGCTTTGTCGGGGTGTTTGCCGTCATCGCGGCGTTCTTCTGGTTGTCACGGCGGATGTTCCTGATCGGGCGGCAGGCCATTGCGCTGGAGCGGGTGTTTGCGGGGCTCACAGCCCAGGGCATCGGCATCTGGATGGGCGGGCAGGCGTTCATCAACATGGGGGTGAACCTGGGCGTGCTGCCCACGAAGGGGCTGACCTTGCCCTTGATGAGTTATGGCGGGTCAGCGGTGTTGCTTGGCGGGGTGGCGTTGGCGATCGTGTTGCGGGTGGATATTGAGAACCGGCAGTTGATGCGGGGGGGGCGTACATGACTTCATCCCCCAGGCACCTGGTCATCATGGCCGCCGGCACTGGCGGCCACATCATTCCTGGCCTTGCCGTGGCCAAGGAAATGCGCGCCCGCGGCTGGAGCGTGAGCTGGCTCGGCACCCGCCACGGCATGGAGAACCGCCTCGTCCCGCCCTCCGGCATTCCACTCGACACCATCGCCTTCAGCGGCCTGCGCGGCAAGGGTGCACTCGGCATGCTCACCGGTGGCTTTCGCCTGCTCAAGGCGTTCTGGGAGTGCCTGGCGCTGTTGCGTAAGCGCGGCGCCAGCGCCGTGCTGGGCATGGGCGGCTACGTGTGCTTCCCCGGCGGCCTGATGGCCTCGCTGCTGGGCAAGCCGCTGATGCTGGTCAACGCCGACGCGTCCCTGCTGCTGTCGAACAAGGCCTTGCTCCCCGTGGCCGACCGGGTCGGCTTCGGCTTCGATGGCGACGCTGCCCGGCAAGCCAAACAAGGCATCGTCACCGGCAACCCGGTGCGCAGCGAGATCGAAGCGCTGCCCGCGCCGGCACAGCGCTACGCCGGCCGCAGCGGCCCGCTGAAAGTGCTGGTGGTGGGCGGCAGCCTGGGTGCCAGCGTGCTCAACGACACCGTGCCGCGCGCGCTGGCCTTGCTGCCGCCGCACGAACGGCCCCGCGTGACGCACCAGACCGGCCAGGCCAACCTGGACGCCGTGCGCGCCGCCTACGCCCAGGCCGGGCAGCAGGCCGAGATCCTGCCCTTCATCGACGACATGGCGGCGCGGCTGGCGCAATGCGACCTGATCGTCTGCCGCGCCGGCGCCGTGACCGTGAGCGAACTGTGCGCCGCCGGCGTGCCCAGCGTGCTGGTGCCCCTGGTCATCCGCACCACCTCGCACCAGCGCGACAACGCCCAGTGGATGGCCCGGCATGAAGCCGCCATCCACCTGCCGCAAACCGTGCTCACGCCGCAGCGGCTCGCCGATGAATGGCGCGGCCTGACCCGCGAGCGCCTGCTGACCATGGCGCAGCGCGCCCACGCCCTGGCCCAGCCGCGCTCGGCGCAGCGCGTGGCCGATGAGATCGAGCGCATGGTCCAGGCGAAAGAGTCCCCGAAAGAGCCCGCATGAAACACGCCGTCAAGCGCATCCACTTCGTCGGCGTGGGCGGTGCCGGCATGAGCGGCATCGCCGAGATCCTGCACAACCTGGGCTACACCGTGACCGGCAGCGACCAGAGCGACGGCGCCACGCTGCAGCGCCTGGCTTCGCTGGGCATCAGGGTGCACGTGGGCCACGACGCGCAGTGGGTCGAAGGCACCGAAGCCGTGGTCATCTCCACCGCGGTGAAGTCCGACAACCCCGAGGTGGTCGCTGCCCGCGCCAGGCGCATCCCGGTGGTGCCGCGGGCCGTGATGCTGGCCGAGCTGATGCGCCTGAAACAAGGCATCGCCATTGCGGGCACGCACGGCAAGACCACGACCACTTCGCTGGTGACCAGCGTGCTGGCCGAGGCGGGCGTGGATCCGACCTTCGTCATCGGCGGCAGGCTCAACAGCGCCGGTGCCAATTCGCGCCTGGGAGCCGGCGATTACATCGTGGTCGAGGCCGACGAATCCGACGCATCGTTTCTGAACCTGCTGCCGGTGCTGGCGGTCGTGACCAACATCGATGCCGATCACATGGACACCTACGGCCACGACCTGAGCCGGCTCAAGCATGCCTTCGTGGACTTCCTGCACCGCATGCCGTTCTACGGTTCGGCCATCCTGTGCGGCGACGACCCGGGCGTGCGGTCCATCGTGCCGCTGGTATCGCGGCCGGTGGTGACCTATGGCCTGGGCGAGGACGTGCAGATCCGCGCGGTGGACGTGCAGGCGCTGCCTGGCGGGCAGATGCGCTTCGTCGTGCAGCGTCGCAACGGGGTGGCCTTGCCGGACCTGCCTATCACGCTGAATCTGCCGGGTGAACACAACGTGCGCAATGCCCTGGCGGCGGTGGCGGTGGCCACTGAGTTGGAGCTGCCCGATGCCCCCATCGTCAAGGCGCTGGCCGGCTTTGCCGGCGTGGGGCGGCGCTTCCAGCGGTATGGCGACGTGCCTGCGGCGGGCGGTGGGTCCTTCACCCTCATCGATGACTATGGTCACCACCCGGTGGAGATGGCCGCCGTCATCGCCGCGGCGCGTGGCGCGTTTCCTGGTCGCCGGCTGGTGATCGCCTTCCAGCCGCATCGCTACACGCGGACGCGCGACTGCTTCGAGGATTTCGTCAAAGTGATGGGCTCGGCGGACGCGGTTTTGCTGACCGAGGTGTATGCCGCGGGAGAATCGCCCATCGTTGCGGCGGACGGACGGTCACTGGCGCGGGCATTGCGAGTTGCCGGCAAGGTGGACCCGGTTTTCGTGGATGATGTGGCCGACCTGCCGGGCGTGGTGCTGGAGCAGGCCAAGGGAGGGGATGTGGTGATTGCGATGGGCGCGGGCTCCATTGGGGGCGTGGCTGGGCTTGTGGTAGCGCAGGGGGGAGCGGCATGATGGCTGTTTCCGCTCCTCGTGCGTGCCGGGGCAGGGGGTCAGTCGGACTCCCGCCCATGATGCACACCCGGTACGCACCGCACGCACCGCACACCCGGCATCCCCACTCCACCGCACCAGGCACAGGAGGCAACGCATGAGCCCCACCCCCCCCCACACACCCGGCAAGACCGCCGTCCTCATGGGCGGCACCAGCGCCGAACGCGACATCTCTCTCATGTCCGGCACCGGCGTGCTGGCCGCCCTGCAAAGCCAGGGTGTCGATGCCCATGCCTTCGACCCCGCCCAGCGCCCGCTGGACGACCTCAAGCGCGAAGGCTTCGAGCGCTGCTTCATCGCCATGCATGGCCGCCACGGCGAAGACGGCACCGTGCAGGGCGCGCTTGAGCTGCTGGGCATCCCCTACACCGGCTCCGGTGTCATGGCCTCGGCCATCGCCATGGACAAGGTCATGACCAAGCGCATCTGGACGGCCGTGGGCCTGCCCACGCCGCGCTATGTGTGGCTGGCCCCTGACCAGCAGCAGCGCGAACGCGTGCGTGTGGTGCCTGATGAACTGGGCCTGCCGCTCATCGTCAAGCCGCCGCGCGAAGGCTCGTCCATCGGCATCACCAAGGTGGCCGGCTACTCGCAGATGCAGGACGCCGTGCAACTGGCCGCCAGGTACGACCCCGACGTGCTGTGCGAGGAGTTCATCGACGGCGAAGAACTCACCTGCCCCGTGCTGGGCGAGGGTGCCGATGCACGCGCGCTGCCGGTGATCCGCATCGTGCCGCCGGCCGCCGGCTACGACTACCAGAACAAGTACTTCACCGACGAGGTCAAGTACCTGTGCCCGAGCGGCCTGCCGCCCGCCGAGGAGCAGGAGATCCAGCGCATCGTGCTGGCGGCGCATCGCATCCTGGGCTGCCGCGGCTGGAGCCGCACCGACCTGATGGTGCGCGCCAGCGACCGCAAACCCTACCTGCTGGAGATCAACACCTCGCCGGGCATGACCTCGCACTCCCTGGTGCCCATGTCGGCCAAGGTCGCGGGGCTGAGCTACGAGCAGCTGTGCATGCACCTGCTCACCCGGGCCACCCTCGACAAGCCCGCGCCGAGCCAGGACTAAGAGGCTGACCCCACCGCCATGGCCAAGCGCAACACCAGCAACCCCAGCTTCCAGGCCGGCACCACGCCGGCCGTGCCGCTGGACGTGCGCCTCATGCGCATGGCAGCCAATGGGCTGCTGGTGCTGGCCGCGGGCGCGCTGCTTGCCATGGCCTTGCTGGCCGTGTCGCGCAGCCCCTTGTTCAACTTCCGTACCATTTCCCTCGAAGGCGATCTGCAGCACAACACCGTGCCGCTGGTGCGCGCCATCGTGCTGCCGCGCCTGAGCGGCAACTACTTTTCGCTCAACCTGCGCGAGGCCCGGCGCGCGTTCGAGACGGTGCCCTGGGTGCGCCGCGCCACCGTGCGGCGCGTCTGGCCCAACAAGCTGGCCGTGACGCTGGAGCAGCACCGTGCCGCTGCGTACTGGGAGCGTGACGACGGCAATCACCAGATGGTCAATGCGCAGGGCGAGGTGTTCGAGGTCAACCTGGGCGACGTGGAAGAAGACGGGCTGCCGCTGCTGCGCGGGCCCGAGGGCACGGCCGCGCAGGTGTGGCAGATGTATGGCCGGCTCGCGCCTGTGTTCACGACCCTGGGCGAGAAGGTCCGCCACCTGAAGCTGTCGATGCGCGGCTCCTGGCAGACCACGCTGGAGTCCGGCGCCCGCATCGAGCTGGGCCGTGGCAACCCCGACGACGTGCTGGAACGCACCCAGCGTTTTGCCGCCACGGTGGCGCAGGTCACCGCGCGCTACCCGCACGATGCCAAGCGCGACGGCCAGGGCATCGAGTACGCCGACCTGCGGCACGACGACGCCTATGCCTTGCGCCTGCGCGGCGTGGGCACGCTGCGTGATCCGGACAGCCGCACATCCCCCTCAAGCGCAAAGCCCGCCAAGCGCTGAAGCAAAAGAACAAGGAGCACGACGACACATGGCCAAGGAATACAAGGACCTGGTGGTAGGGCTGGATATCGGTACCGCGAAGGTGATGGTCGTGGTGGCCGAAACCATGCCCGGCGGCGAGCTGCGCCTGGCCGGCCTGGGCGTGTCGGCGTCGCACGGGCTCAAGCGCGGCGTGGTGGTCAACATCGACGCCACCGTGCAGGCCATCCAGCAGGCGCTCAAAGAGGCCGAGATCATGGCCGACTGCAAGATCACGCGCGTCTACACCGGCATCACCGGCAGCCACATCCGCGGCCAGAACTCCACCGGCATGGTGATCGTGCGCGACAAGGAAGTGACGCCGGTCGACGTGGCCCGGGTGGTGGAGACGGCCAAGGCCATCAACATCCCCAACGATCAACGGCTGCTGCTGGTGTCGCCGCAGGAATTCATCATCGACGGGCACGAGGTCAAGGAGCCCATCGGCATGAGCGGCGGGCGCCTGGAGGTGAAGGTGCACCTGGTCACCGGAGCGCAGAGCGCGGCCGAGAACATCATCAAGTGCGTGCGCCGCTGCGGCCTGGAGGTCGATCAGCTCGTGCTGAACCCCAGCGCGTCCAGCGCCGCCGTGCTCACCGAGGACGAAAAAGACCTGGGCGTGGCGCTGGTGGACATCGGCGCCGGCACCACCGACGTGGCCTTGTTCACCGGCGGTGCCATCCGCCACACCGCCGTGATCCCCATTGCCGGCGACCTGATCACCAGCGACATCGCCATGGCGCTGCGCACGCCCACCAAGGACGCCGAGGAGATCAAGGTCGAGTGGGGCGTGGCCAAGCAGTTGCTGGCCGGCCCCAACGAACAGGTCGAAGTGCCTGGCCTGGGCGACCGCCCGCCGCGCATGCTGAGCCGCCAGGCGCTGGCCGGGGTGATCGAGCCGCGCATCGAGGAGATCTTCTCGCTGGTGCACCAGGTCATCCGCGACAGCGGCTACGAGGAACTGTTGTCCTCGGGCGTGGTACTCACCGGCGGTTCGGCCGTGATGCCCGGCATGGTGGAGCTCGCCGAGGACATCTTCCTCAAGCCGGTGCGAAAAGGCCTGCCGTCCTACAGCGGGGCTTTGTACGACATGGTGGCCTCCCCACGTTGCGCCACCGCGATGGGGTTGCTCGAAGAAGCCCGCCGGGCGCACAGCCGTGGCTTGAAGGCGGCCCAGCAGGCCGGCTCCATGGAAGGCTGGCTCGGGCGCGCGCGCGATTGGTTTTTGAAAAGTTTCTGACTAAAAAAGATCCAGGACGGAGATTCAAACGACGCGCGGGCCTCGTCACCGTGGCCCGCGGCAGGCAGCAACGCAGGCAGCAACGCAACGAACGACGCAACTAACGACGCAAGTGCAGGGGGTTCGCTCGTGTGTGGTCCGGTGACGACAAACCCAAGGCAACTGCAACCAGACGAAGGAGAATCGCATGGCTATCGAAATGATCGAGGAATTCAACATGGGCACCCAGATCAAGGTGATCGGCGTGGGCGGAGGCGGCGGCAATGCCGTTGAGCACATGATCAAGGAGAGCGTGCAAGGGGTGGAGTTCATCTGCGCCAATACAGATGCGCAGGCACTCAACCGCTCGTCGGCGCACCATCTCATCCAGCTCGGCGTCACCGGCCTGGGCGCGGGCTCGCGGCCGGAGGCCGGCAAGGCCGCGGCGCAAGAGGCGGTGGACCGCATCCGCGAGGCCATCTCCGGGGCGCACATGGTCTTCATCACCGCGGGCATGGGCGGCGGCACCGGCACGGGCGCCGCGCCCATCATTGCGCGGGCGGCCAAGGAAATGGGCATCCTCACCGTGGGCGTGGTCACCAAGCCGTTCGACTTCGAAGGCGGCCGGCGCATGAAGCAGGCCGACTCGGGCGTGTCCGAGCTGGAAGCCAACGTCGACTCGCTGATCGTGGTGCTGAACGAAAAGCTGCTGGAGGTGCTGGGTGACGACGTCACGCAGG
>Ga0307516_10004606_pt1 | contig 16910 bp, 17 predicted proteins | sample 19_EM_MG_FD_203310 | JGI IMG/M metagenome (GOLD analysis project Ga0307516, IMG submission 203310) | Populus trichocarpa ectomycorrhiza microbial communities from riparian zone in the Pacific Northwest, United States - 19_EM | ecosystem: Host-associated > Plants > Roots > Unclassified | place...
GAGCTCGCCCCAGCCTGTGACTTTCACTCATGAAATCTCACTCGGCCTCAATCCTCAGATTGAGTCCGGCTAGTCATACTAATTGCATGTCTTGGGGTGTCACCAGCGCGCTGGGTGTAACAGTTCGTTGGTCCTCTTGAGGGTTGCAACCGCATCGTTTACGGTCTTTTTGGTATCAGCAGTGATACGGTGGTAGAGGCTGTCCACAGCTGTTCCCGTTATCATCTGAAGGTCGGCACGTAGGGCCGCATACTCCAGCGTGAGCGGGGGTGGCAGGTTGGTTTCAGTATGGTGGAAATCCATATCGTCGGTCTCAGACTCGAGCACGCTCTCCTCGCGGGCTCGTTTGATGGGTAGATGTTGCTGGGATTCAAACGGCATGATGCTGGATCTATACAGTGTTATCTCGGCTCTCCTGTGAGTGTATGGGACCTGATTGCTCTCCTCACGAAGAGGCTTTGGTTTAAGATGCACAGGCGTCAGAACCACAAGCTTTTAATCACACAGAGGGGAGGATCCAGAGAGGTTTGGGTCCGTGTCGAGATGGTGACTAGATACGCAACGCCCAGGATCACCACAGCGGGGGTCGAGAGAGGGTTGAAAATCAGAACTCGTGCAAATCGGCCCGTCAGTTAATGAGGCTGAGGGCAGAGATGCAGAGATCGTTTTGAGGAGGTTTGGATGAGATCGATGGTGGTGGACAGAAGTTCTTTCGGAAAACGTCGGAGGGTGGTCGGAGAGGATAGATTGCGTGGAGAAGAATCTCCAGACTAGCTACCGTGCCCTTCCTTTATACTTTTTCTTCCCTTTGTGGAATCACAGCTTGCCCGCAAGACTGACACAGTTCCTCCCCATGATGACTCCATCGCTGCGCCCAAGGGAACCACATGATCTCACTCAGCCGCTACACGGCCAACACTCTATTCGCAGCAACAGGAGAAGAGACACACAAGCAGTAAGGAAACAGAGAAAGGATGCGCAAGCAACATAACAGAGACAACAGGAGAAAGGACACACAAGCAACATAACAGAGACAACAGGTGAAAGTGTCAAGATCCTGCCTCACTAGTCCGTGCTGCTCGACAGGCAACATAGGCTGTCCCGGTGGTCTTCTTCGTTGGGGGTATCCAACTTCGCTGTGACGGTATCCGACTTCGTCCTAATCTCTGCATGTCTGGCGTGGTCTCGTTGCGGTATTCAACTTCGCTGTGGCAGTATCCGACTTTGCCCTAATATCTGCACGCCTGGCATGGTCTCGTTGCGGTATTCGACTTTGCTGTGTCAGTATCTGACTTCGCCCTGATCTCTGCATGCCTGGCGTGATCTCGTTGCGGTATTTGACTTTGCTGTGGTGGTATACAACTTCGCCTTAATCTCTAATAGGTTCTTACAGGTAGTGGTCGCAGCGCCGGGTCACGGATGTAGAGAGGGCCCTCAGGAAAAAAATCTGCGTCCGGACGCACAGGCTGCATCCGGACGCACCAGGCGCTTGGGATGCTCTGGACGTACCCTGGCAGGGCACATACCGCTCCCAACGTGAAACGCACAGGCAATGTGAATTCGGACGCAGCACGCCATGGCACCGTGCATTCGGACGCCATATGCCAGGGCGCCATGCGTCCGGATGCAGCTCGCCATGGCATCTGCTTACCGGACGGAGCGTGTCAGGGCATTTTCCTTCTGGACGCAGCCGTGTCAGGGCATTTTCCTTCTGGACGCAGCCGTGTCAGGGCATTTTCCTTCTGGACGCAGCCGTGTCAGAGCATTTTCCTTCTGGGCGCAGCCGTGTCAGGGCAAATGGTGTCCGGACGATGCGTGTCATGGCATCATGGTCACGCTGTCTGTCAAGGCACAGAACATCGTAGCAAATACTCTTGTCGCATTCGCAAACACACAGCGGGTTTCAGGCATAGTGACTCAGTCCAGTTCTATTCATTCTATCTAATGTACATCTATATATGCTACTACCACACTTCGTGCGGAAACAAAGGAAAGTTGGCAAATACAACACGACGCGTTGAGCACGACGCGATGAGCACGACGCGATGAGCAGGACGCGTTGAGCACGACGCGATGAGCACGACGTGATGAGCACGATGCAATGAGCACGACGACTATGAGCAGGATGGCGATGAGCACGCCGACGGCGGCGAGGACGATAGCAAGTAGGACGCGGCGAGTATGATTGCGAGCTTTGTGACATGGTTAGCGCAGCTCTCAGAGTGACAGATAGCGGGAAGTTGTACAATACAACGTAACGAGTACGATGTCAATGAGGGTGCCAGCGGCGAGAACGATCGCAGGTAGGACGCGGCGAGTATGATGTCAATGAGGGTGCCAGTGGCAAGGATGATAGCAAGTAGGACATGGTGAGTATGATTGCAAGTAAGACGCGGCGAGTATGATGGCGAGCTTTGTGACATGGTTAGCGCAGCTCTCAGAGTGACAGAGACACCGGGAAGTTGTACAATACACAGTGAGGAGTACGATGTCAATGACGGTGCCAGCGGCGAGGACGATAGCGAGTAGGACGCGGCGAGCAAGTCGTGGTGAGTATGATGGCGTGAAAGACGCGACGAGTACGATGGCAATAGAAAGCGCCAAGCCACTACTAACACTTGCGCTTTCGCAAGGTTCGGCTCATAGATAGACCCCTTTTTTCTTCTCCTTTCACCTGTCGACATTTTCCTAATCGACATCTTACTCGTTGCGTCTTTCTCGCCATCATACTCACTGCGTCTTACTCGCTTTCATACTTGCTGCATCCTACTCGCCCACACTCGCCGCGTCCTACCCCCTATCGTTCTCGCTGCCGGCACCCTTATTGACATCGTACTTGTCACGTTGAATTGTACAACTTCCTGCTGTCTGTCACTCCGAGAGGTGTGCTAACCATGTCACAAAGCTCGCCATCATACTCGCCGCGTCTTACTTGCAATCATACTCGCCACGTCCTACTTGCTATCGTCCTCGCCGCCGGCACCCTCATTGACATCATACTCGCTGCATCTTACGCGCGCTCATACTCACCATGGCCTACTCGCTATCGTTCTCGCCGCCGGCACCCTCATTGACATCGTACTTGTCACGTTGAATTGTACAACTTCCCGCTGTCTGTCACTCCGAGAGGTGTGCTAACCATGTCACAAAGCTCGCCATCATACTCGCTGTGTCTTACTTGCAATCATACTCGCCGCATCCTACCCGCTATCGTTCTCGCCGCCGGCACCCTCATTGACATCGTACTCGTCACGTTGTATTGTACAACTTCCCGCTGTCTGTCACTCTGGGAGCTGCGCTAACCATGTCACAAAGCTCGCAATCATACTCACCGCCTCCTACTTGCTATCGTCCTCGCCGCCAACAGCGTGCTCATCGCCATCCTCCTCATAGTCGTCGTGCTCATCGCATTGTGTTCATCTCGTCGTGCTCATCGCGTCGTGCTCATCGCGTCGTGTCGTATTTGCCAACTTTCCTTTGTTTCCGCGCGAAGTGTGGTAGTAGCATATATAGATGTACATTAGATAGAATGAATAGAACTGGACTGAGTCACTATGCCTGGAACCTGCTGCGTGTTTGCGAATGCGACAAGAGTATTTGCTGCGATGTTCCGTGCCTTGACAGCCAGCGTGACCACGGTGCCATGGCACGCGTCCAGACGCCATTTGCCCTGACGCGGCTGCGTCCAGAAGGAAAATGCCCTGACACGGCTGCGTCCAGAAGGAAAATGCCCTGACATGCTCCGTCCAGTAAGCAGATGCTGTGGCGAGCTGCGTCCGGACGCACGGTGCTGTGGCGAGCTACGTCCGGATGCACGGTGCCATGGCGAACTGCGTCCGAGTTAAGCAGGTTGCGTCCGAAGCGTCCAGAGCGTCTAGTGCGTCCGGACGCTCAGGACGTAATTATTTTTTTTCCTGATGCGGAGGTCTGTGGAGAGAGATAATATGCAACTTAGATCAATTACGCTCAGCACTACAGGCTACTTGCACTCCTCCTCGCTGTACCACCCCCATGGGGCTGCCATCTTTCCAATCCACCGTACAAAGGAAAATATCAAGAACAGAAATTGTGTAAAACAAAAGCATGCACGAGCAAGTAGGTGCGACACAGGAACATCAGAAGAGAAACTGCGCAAGCAGAAGGAAAGGAAAAATCCCCCTCTTCCACCTGTCCTTTCTCCTTCGTCTGTATCAGTCATGTTATTTTTTCAAGATTCAAACACACCGAAGTCTGGTTCAGGTGAATCTGAACTGGTATCGTCGGCATCGTTTATCGGAGAGTCGTCATTCTTGACAAAGCAGAGCTGGGTTGAGTGCCCTAAACCAGTTGCTCGGAGGAACCGGCAGATTGGTTGGACATTTGTAGGCGTTGAGATGAAGTTCAGGGTCAGGATGTCACCAGTAGTTGATTTGAGGAGTTCCGTACGCTGCTCGGAGAGCAGTGTACAGTCCTGGAGGAGGTGATGTGATGAAATCAGGCTCAGCCCACACGGACACGGGTCGGCGGCAATGTTGGGTGGGGGGTCGGAAGGTGACCAGTTGCAAAACACTCACCACATTGCACGAGTATCAGCCCAGTTGATACCACACAGATGGCTGGGGAATTTGAACGAGGGGTTAGAGAGAGGGAGCTCCTTCTTCCATCGGGCGAGGAAACCTTTACGGGCCTGAGCCAGAAGCCAGCACTTCGTTGTGAGTGCAAATCGGCAGGGTACTGTGGACGATGCCGCCATCTTAGTGAGGGTGTCGGCTCTCTCGTTGCCAGGGATGTTGCTGTGGGAGGGGCTCCTTGTGGTGAAGGTCTGCCAGCCTAGAAGTTGGAGAGCGGCAATGGTCTCTAGCGCACAGCGTGCGTATTCATGGTTGTCTTTGTTGGATTGGAGGGTGTCGATGGTGGCTTGGTTGTCAATACAGAAATAGATTGTTGAGCGTGGTGCAGTAACAGTAAGAAGCGTAGAAACAGCTTCCTGCACGGCGTGAAGTTCCGCATCGTATACCTCAACCCTATTGCCGAGGTGACATTGCCCTTCACTCAGTCGGTAGAGTTGTTGATCGCCACAGTGGTAGATCGCCCATCCGCAGCTGACTGCTCTGTTGTCAAGCTTGGAGCCATCCGTGTAGATGATGATTGTATGGTCCGGGTATGTTTGCAACCACTTTTTGTGGAGTTCCTGCGGTCGTGTTGTTTTGTCCGGGTTTGGTGAAGTGGCCTTTATCACTCCTTCTGCAGTTCCGGTTGTGCTCCGATCTTCCAACTTGCCTAGCATGAGGTGTTTACTGAGGTTGTACAGGTGGTGTAGGCCCGGTAGGCTGGCATGGGTATTTGGCTGGCTGCGGGGAGGGCCAAGGGCGTGATGGGGAGGGAGGAAATGCAGCCGGATAGCGTACCATAACGAAAGGTGGTCCAGGTATGCCTCCATTGGTGGCAGATGGGCGAGGGTGATGAGATTTGTGGTTCGAGTATTGAGTGGAAGGCCAGTGATCCATCGTGCCACCGTATTGTACCTCACTTTGAGCGTAGTGGTTACCGCTGGTGTAGTGGCCCACTATGCTGGAGACGCCCAAAACATGGCTGGAAGAATCGACGCCATCGCCAGGTGGTGAGCAATGTACACGGGAATGCCACGTGATCGGTGCCGTAGGAAACTGAGACTTCCCAAAACCTTGCTTCCTCTGGCGGCTACCATCGCAGCGTGGTAGGAGAAGGTGAGGGATTCATCAATAAACACCCCCAAGTACTTAATCTGTCTCTTGGTGGGGATAGTGGTGTTGAGTATTCGGAGTGGAGGATGTGATGAGAGGCTCTTGTTCTTATCCTTGCTGGTAAGAGGTAGGCAATAGAGTAACTCGGTTTTAGATATCGCAAAGGTGAGTCTGAGGCATACGCCATTCTCCAAATGTTGTTCTGTTCACTCCTCGAGGTGTTTATTGGCTCTAGAGACTGTGTGTGACATCTGTATCATACAGACATGGTCCACATATGAGGTGTCTATTGCATCGGCGGGGTAATGCTTCTTTTCCAGCATCGCGTTGCTGTAGACAAGGAAAAGAATCGGTGAAACTGGAGACCCTTGTGGCAGGCCACATCGGTACAGTTGTGGTTCTTCGGACTGCCTGTCAAAACCAAAAGTGATTTTCCGATTGGTGTTAAAGGCAGCCACCCACTTGATGAGGTAAGATGGCATCTGTCATTGGCACATAACTTCCAGGAGTGTTAGGGGGTGAACCTGGTTGAACGCACCCTCGATGTCGCGGGTAAGTACCGTTGGTCGCGTGGGGTTTTGATTGCTCGTCTTCTTCCTGCTGATAGAGCTGGCAATGGGTGTGATCGCTCGTAGTAGTGCATCAATAGCGGAGTTCTCAGGTTGGGCTCCCATCTGTGAGGGGTGGGTCGCTCCGTACATCTGGGCAGTTTGGGACAGCTGTTTTGCCACAATTGATTCCAGGAGTTTCCCAGAGCATGACAGGAGTGAAATCGGGTGGTAGGATTTTGGGTCCGAGTATGACTTCTTTCCGGGTTTGGGGATGATGACGCAGTTGGCAATTTTCCACTCCGGTGGATGGGCGGCATATCTGAGGCATGCAGTGAAGAGGTGGGGGAGGAGATGTGGGGCAGCGTCATTGAAGCGTCGTAGAGTATCATAGGTGATACTGTCTGGTCCAGCTGATGTGCCGTATTTCAGGTGTAAAATGGCCAGCTGTGTTTCATTTGCAGTGACGTCTCTTCTCTGATGGCGTAAATCTTTCCTGGAAGTAAGAAGGTTCGGGGGGAGTGGTGTCCAATGCTCTGTATCGGTCTTGGGGAAGAGTGCAGTGCATAATGCATCGTATTTTCCCTGGAAATCCGACTGCCCCTCGAGTGGCGGAATAGGCTTGTGGTGTGTGTTGTGATGTCGGATTGTTTTCCAGACTGTTTGTGTGGAAGAGGCTTCGAGTTGGTGGATTCGATAGGCTGTTATGGCATTACATACCATTATCGACCACTTGTGGCGTTTATATTGCCTGTCTTCTCGGTTTGCATCTGATGGTTGGAGGCGCGCCCGTCGATCCGCACGCTTGGCACTCTGCCTTGCCAGTGTCAGACTGTGGTTCCACCAGGGTGCTTCCATTTGGCGTGATCTCTTCAGCGGGACGGCCTTGTCAACTGCCTGTTGAATGAGTTTCGTGATGTTGGTAATTGCTCGGAGCGTATCGTTCGTCCCTTGGAGGTGTGAAACATCCATCTCAGCGGACTTCATCCTGTCATCAAATTTTCCCCAGTCGGCCTTACGCCAATGCCGACAGGGGAGTGTCCGTGCAATGGTTGAGGGCAGATATAGAGAGATGATGAGAGCGCTGTGGTCTGAGGTAGTCTCGTGGTTAATGGACAGTGTCAGGTTTGATTGTGTCATAGATCCCCTGGAGAGGCACAAGTCAATGGTGGAGGGCTGTCCGCCATTTCTGGGGTGGTGTGTAGGGATCCCTGGCTGATTCTGGAGATGGAAATTGTTGTCTTCAAGCCAGTTCGCGATCGTGTGGCTTGCTTGGGAGGTATGCAGGGTCTGCGCGAGGAGTCCCTGCCACCATGGGTGGTGTGCATTCAGGTCTCCCATAAGTATGCAGTCCGTTGGTAGCTTGATGGTTGGGAGAATATTGGCCAGTGGTTCCGGTCGGCCAGGGGAGTAAAGATTAAAGAGGGTAAACTGTTTCTGATTGTGTGGCGTGGTGATTGTAGTGTCTAGGAACGAGTCCTCAGCTGTGAAAGTGGTGGTAGCGATCAGACCAGATGTGTGGCGCACGTATGTCACACATCTAAGCTTTGTGGGTGTTGGAGTAAAGGTATCGAAACCAGGCAAGGAGGGTGGATTACCGTGTCTGTCACACCATGGTTCTTGGAGTAAGCATATCAAATTTTCGGTCTTCCAGGCAAAATCCTGTAGTGCTGATATTGTCGTGGCTTGGCCTCTGACGCAGTTCAGCAGCTGCACGTGCCCCATGGATGCATGGGTGGCCATCTCAGACGGCTACTCCCACTTGTGGGGCGTCTCCCATGGTAGTTGCATTCGTGTTTATTTTGGTAATTTCGCGAAGCTTGATCCACTCAGGACAGTTGGGGTTGCTCGCCTTATGGGGCTCATCGCAGTTGGCACAGCGAATTGGGGGGTGAGTGCAGGCTGGGCCCTTCTTGCAAATTGGGAGAGCGCATGGGTGCTCTTTGGTTTCGTGGGGTTCTGCGCAGACTGCACAGCGAGGGTTGTTCCGGCACAGAGCCGCCGGGTGGCCGTAGGCTTGGCACTTGCAGCCTTGGGTGTTCCTTCCATACGCAATGTAATCATCCAGTTCGCATTGAGGGTTACAGACAATGAGGTGTTGACAGCCGATGCTGGCTCTCTTGATGTTGCCTGTCAGCGTTATAACCACCGTGGAGTGTGTCTTATGCTCTCGTCGCTCAGCCAGGGCAAGCCATCTGGGGGTCTGCCCCTGGATGAGCAGCGGGTAGTTGGTGGCGAGACTCTGCGAGATTTCAGGTAGTGGAAGATGTGTTGGCACTCCGTGTAGAAGAAATTGGCTGAAGTGTTTACCAATTTCCACTTCCGTACATTTCCCATAGTAGGAAAGGGCATCTGCAATGATTGTGGTGTAATCCTCATAGACGACATTGTTCTGTGTATTCCCAGTGGTGAAAATGATGTTGCCTCGCACTGTGGCCCGTGCGCGGATGAAGGGGGGCGCAAAGAGGTCCTTGCTGTCGACGATTGCAGCGTTCACCCGCCGGAGCGCCATGTCCGCTGCCATTTGCCATGTGGCGTAATCTTTTTCAATCTGGATGGCGTCTGGTTCCTCACAGGCAAAGTGACATGTCACCTCTCGCTCGGTTTGGGAGTAGGTGGTGGGGATAAGTTTGGCCGTAGTAACCCTCTTGTCCTTCTGTCGACCAATCTTCAGAGTTGTCCATTCCGTGGTGGTAGTAGTCGCTGCTTGCACGGGGGAAGTTGGTGCAGTAGCAGCCACCGCTGCGTAGCTGGGGTTGGTGTTTCCGTGGACGGTTGCGTTGACTTGGCCTGCTGCCTGCTTGTCCTTCTTCTTCTTCTGATCCTTCTTGGTGGATGTGGGGGGTACCACAGGTGTTTCGGAGGGGTGCCAGATGAGCCCCTGGCAGGTGAGAACCTGTTGCTGTAATTGGGAGATGCGGGCACCCATCATCGTGACCTGACTGTGTAGCTGGTCATTCGATTTTTTGAACGCAATAGTGGTATCATCGGCTGACTTCGCGATGTCTGCGGTGATTCGTGTGTAGAGACGTTCCATAGCCGCTAAAGTGATTATTTCGAAGTCAGATTGAATGGCTGCATGTTCGGTACTCATGGGGGGAGACAGCTCAGGAGCAGCGTAGTCTGGGAGTTCAGTCTTGTCACCTAGTACCTGTGTGGCAGTGACATGCGCAGTGGGCTGGAAGTCCATTGTGCTGACGTCGGCTTCGCTCTCAGCACCGTTCTCAGAGTCAGAGTCCTCTCGAGGGCGTTTGGTAGGAGAATGGGGACGTGTGGCGAAGGTGGGACCAGGTTGGAGGTTGGAGGCCATTCCGCTGACGCCGGAGTGAAGAAAGGCGTCAAGAGACTTCTGGCTATGGTGTGATGAGGCCATGAGGTGTGAGGCACGATGAAGTGGGGGTCGTGAAGCTGGATGCACGTCACTACCAAAAGCTTTAAAGCACAAGGGGGAGGATCCAGAGATGTCGTCAGGGTCACGAACCTGGCGCGACAGGCTCCTTGGCGCCGGCGCCGGTGCCACTCTCACCCTTGTCGCCCTGTAGCTCGTCCACGTATCCGCTGCCGCAGCCGCGGTCATCCTCCGCGCTTACGCGCCTTGACCGATCTCCGCCATATCGCTCCGGTAGCGATATTTCCGACCGCTGGCCGGTCTAGACCTCTCTCCTTCGTCTCCATTATGTTACTTGCGCGTCCTTTCTACTCTCCCCTACGTTTGTTGTCTTCCATTGATTGAGCTTGCGCGTCCTTCTCCCATGTTCGTTACAAGTATTGTTTTCCCTTGATTAAGTTGTACGTCAGTCTTCCTTTCCTTTACTGTTACTGCTTGCGTGTCCTTTCGCCTGTTGCCGCGAGTAGAGTCTTGGCCGTGCGGCGGGCGAGTACGATCATGTGTTTTGCTTTGGCGCGGCAATTGAGTCATGATAAGCTAGGGAGTAACTGTGTCAGTCTTGCGGGCAAGCTGTGATTCCACAAAGGAAAGGAAAGGTATAAAGGAAGGGTGCAGTAGCTAGTCTGCAGATTCTTCTCCACGCAATCTATTATCTCTCTCCACAGACCTACCTCTCTCTACCCGTGAACCGGCGCTGCGACCACCACTCCGATAAGAACAACGAGCCCACGCAAAGGCTTGTGAGAAGATCACAACGAGACCACGCCAGGCGTGACGGATACTGCGAGAACAATGAGCCCATGCAAGGCGTGTGAGAGGACTGTGACGAGACCACACCAGGCGTGACAGATACCGCGAGACGACGAGCGTCGCATGAGTACGCCGAAAGTGTGACTACGAGCGGTGTGTGAGTACACCGGAAGTGTGACGACGAGAGGCAGGTGAGTACGCCGAAAGTGTGACTACGAGCGGTGCGTGAGTACGCAGGAAGTGTGACTATGAGCAGCGCGTGACTACACCGGAGGTGTGACTACGAGCGGCACGTGAGTACGCCGAAAGTGTGACTACGAGCGGCGCGTGAGTACGCCGGAAGTGTGACTACGAGCGGCGCGTGAGTACGCCGGAAGTGTGACTACGAGCAGCGCATGAGTACGCCGGAAGTGTGATCACAAGCTTGCCCCGAAGAACCGAGCCTACGTTACCTATCAAGCAGCACGGAGTAGTCAAGGCAGGATCTTGACACTAGATTGCGTCTCCCTATCGACACCTGACATAGCAACAAGAAAGACACGGTGGAGTCCCCGGACCCCCTCAACCTGAGCGAATTTAGGGACGTCCCTGGCGAACAGCGAGCACCGAATCCAGTAACCCCAGAGCAAAGATCCAGGCCACAGACCTCCGAGTCACCAGAACAGACCAGAAGAATGATGGAAGGACCCCACCTGTTGACAATGGAAATGTTGCAGGCCCTCCTAGTGGCACGCGAGAGACCACCGCAGACCAGTTACCCAAAGCTCCGGGACCCCGAACCGTTCGAAGGAGAAAAAGCAAAATTCAAAACATTCCTGGCCCAGTGCGAGCTGAAGTTTAGAACAGAGGGAAATGGATTAGACGGCGATGAGAAAAAAATGGGATACGCATCCTCCCTACTCCGGGGGGTGGTGTGGAACTGGGTGGAAACCTTCCTGAACCAGGAGGGAGGAATCAACCTAACATGGGAAGAACTGAAAACTAACATGAAGAATGCCTTCGGCCAGGTAGATGCCGAGGAAATAGCCTTCGAAAAATGCCAGAAAATCCAGCAGGGAGACCGGATGAAAGCAACCTACTGGGCAGAATACCAACGAATCAAAGCAGATCTTCCGTACGCGGACAACGTATGCATCGCGCGATTTTGAGACGGATTACACCCAGAAGTAAAAAGGCACCGGGTCATGAGCGAAGTACCAGCCACCGTCCTGGTAGACTACGCCACCGCAGCCATCAAAACAGACAGCCGCCTATACAACCTTGGAGTCATTAGTCGGCACCCTGCAGCTAGTCCAAAAGCGTGCTTCCATGTCCACACGAAAGAACCCGTCAGCGCCCCGGGGGACCCAATGGACCTATATGCTACCCGACAGTTCAAGTTCGCACCAAGAACGCCAACCCGGTTCCCCCGATGACTACAAACGGACGAATACTACAATTGCGGAAAAAAGGGGCACTTTGCGAAGGAATGCACCCAGCCCAAGAAAGCACGAGCCCCATGGAGAAGGCCATACCGGGCAGCAGAAGCCACGTACGAAGAAGACACCATAAACAATGAAGCAGGGAAAGAGCCCGAACTGGCGGGAAACGACAGCCCTTGGGAATAGGCCTAGGCAACAGCCACCCGAGGGAGAAACCCGTTGCAGAACCAGACCAACCCTACAGAATACGAACAACTAGGTACCACCGTGAAGAGAAGATCATGATCAAAGTACGAATCATAGGAACCGACGGAAACGAACACAACACCACCCCCCTAGTGGACAGCGGGGCATCCGAGAACTTTGTCGACAAGGTTTACGCCGAAGCAAGAGGAATCCCAATACAGCAAAAAGCGACACCAAGACGGGTCCTGACCGTGGATGGGAGCGAGGTCACGGGCGGGCCAGTAACCCACAACACCCAAGTCCACCTCACAATCAATCATCACGAGGAAGACATCCGGCTACACTGCATCACAATCGGAAATGCGCCAATCATCCTAGGACTCCCATGGCTCAAGCTCCATGATCTGGTGATAGGGTGGAAGAATCATACTGTGAAATTCCACTCGGACCACTGCACCGAAAAATGCTTACCTAGCTCACCAAGAGTGAACATGGTCCCAGAAGAAATGGCCATGGAGCAATACTACAGGAAAATACCGGAAAATTAGGAAATTGGCGAAACGGACCCATGGGAAGTATGCCAGACCGTCATCAGCAAAATCAAGGAAACCTCCAAGACCAGCAAAAACCCAATTCCGCCGGAATATCACGAGTTTCTCGAAGTATTCACCGAAAAATAACCTACGGCACCTCTGCCCCACCGCGCTCACGACCACCACATTCCACTGGAGGAAGGAAAGACGCCCACGTACGAGCCCCTGCGACCCCTGAACGAAGAAAAAATGAAGGATCTCAAGGAATACCTAAAAGTCAATGAGAAACGGGGATGGATCCGGGCATCCACCTCCCAGGCTGGGGCGCCAATACACTTTGTCGAGAAGAAGGATGGGAGACTATGCCTATGTGTGGATTATCGACAACTGAATGAGATCACAATCAAAGACCGGACACCATTGCCATTAATCGGAGAGTCCCTGGATCAACTATTCAATGCCACCATCTACACCAAACTAGATATCCGAGATGCCTACTACAACCTCTGAATCGCAGCAGGAGACGAATGGAAAACAGCCTTGCGAACCCGGTACGGACTATACGAGTACTACGTCATGCCTTTCGGGTTGACCAATGCACCGGCGTCGTTCCAACGATGGATGAATGAGATTTTGAGCGAATACCTTGATATCTTCTGTGTGGCATATCTGGACGACATCCTGATCTTCTCGCAAAATCTGGAAGACCACCGGAGACACGTCCGGACAATCTTGAGACGAGTTGAGGAAACCGGGCTCACACTGAAAGCATCCAAATGCGAATTCCATAGAATGGAAATAGAATACTTGGGATACGTCATATCACCGCAGGGACTGCGAATGGACGAAGAAAAAATCCGGACCATCAAAGAATGGAAGGAACCAACAAACATCAAAGGAATCCAGAGCTTCCTCGGCTTTGCCAACTTTTACCGGCGCTTTATCAGAGACACAGCAAAATCACGAGACCCCTATCCTCCCTCACAAGGAAGGAAAAAGGATGGGAATGGAGTGATAAACAACAAGAGGCATTTGAGACGCTCAAGAAGGCAATGATCAAGGAACCTATACAACAACACTTCGATCCAGAACAACCCATCACCTTCGAAACAGACGCCTCCGACTACGCCATAGGAGCAATCTGCTCACAACCCGACGAAAAGGGAATCCTGCACCCTGTAGCATACTACTCAAGGAAACTCAAAGACCCGGAGCGCAATTACGACATCCACGATAAGGAGTTACTGGCGATAGTCAACAAACTACGAAAATGGGATACCTATTGTAAAACAATGGGACCAAAAATCATGATCCTCACCGACCACAAAAACCTCGAATACTGGAAAACAAAAAAAGACCTCAATTTGCGACAAGCCCGGTGGGGTGAGCGATTAGCTAACTATGACTTCGTGATCAAGTATCGACCCGGGAAATTGGCTGGCAAGCCGGACATCCTCTCTAGAGAGTCAGGAGACACTCTCTGGGAAGGGGATATGAAGCATCGGCAGAACCACGGCTGAATCCTGTTACCCGAAGAAGTGTTCGAAGCACTCCAGGCCAATACAACAGAAACCATCAACCTCGAGATAGACAAGGAACTCCTGAATGAAATCCGGACACTAAGCGCAGCAGATAAAGAGATGCAAGAAATCCGGAGGAAAAAGGCAAGCAGGACCACCCGCGACAGAAAGATCGCGCTAGGGTTATTCGAGGAAAACAGCGGGTTGCTAATGGATGACGGCCTTATATGGATCCCAGACGATGACACCCTGCAACTACGCATATTAAGAGACCACCATGACATGCAAGCCATAGGACACCCGGGCCGAGCAAGAACCCTGGAACTCGTTAGCCAAAGCTTCTACTGGCCAGGGCAACGAAAGTACATCCACAGATACATCGACCACTGTGATACCTGCCATCGTATCAAGCCAATCTGACACGTGCCATTTGGACTGCTAGAGCCACTTGAACTCCCACACCGGCCATGGGACACGATATCAATGGACTTTATCACCGCGCTGCCAATGTGGAACGGAAAAGACGCATTATGGGTAATAATCGACCGCCTCACAAAGATGGGACATTTTGTCGCCTGCCAGGGCACCATGAACCTCAAAGACCTGGCAGACCACTTCCTCCGACAGGTAATGAGACCCCATGGACTGCCAAGCAGTATTGTATCGGACAGAGGGTCCCTGTTTACCTCAGACTTCTGGAGACGAGTAACGAAAGCACTCGGGATATCACGCAACCTCAGCACGGCCTTCCACCCACAAACGGACGGACAAACGGAAAGAGCCAATGCCACCCTCGAGCAGTATCTCCGGGCATACTGCAACTACCAACAGGACGACTGGGAAAGGTTGTTGCCAATTGCCGAATTCTGCTACAACAACACACAAACCGGAACCACAAGAATAACCCCCTTCTTTGCCAACTATGGATATCACCCTCGTTTCCTGCCAGACCTCGGCACCCTGAATGAGGAGACCCCGGAAGTATCAGAATATGTTGTGGCATTGAGAAGGTTGCATGAAGAACTTCGAGCAGAGATTAAGGAGGCCCAAATGACACAAGCAGAGCAAGCCAACAAAGCACGACATCCGGACCCAGTACTGAACCCAGGCGACAGGGTCTGGCTACGACGGAAAAACATCAGGACAACCCCACCATCGAACAAACTGGACCACAAGCAGATAGGCCCGTACACCATCCTCGAGAAGGTAGGCTCAAGAGCATATAAACTGGACCTACCGGCTACTGTCAGGATCCACCCAGTTTTCCACATCAGCCTCCTCGAACCCACAGCCAGCACCGAACCCATTCTGGGACACCAACAAACACCGCCACCACCTGTGATCATCCAAGAACAGCAAGAGTGGAAAGTAGAGAAAATCCTTGACTCCTGACGCCATAGAAACCAGATCCAGTATCGAGTCAAGTTGACCGGTTTCTACGACCCCGATCGTACCTGGTATCCCGTCCGCAACTTTGAGAAATCACCTGACCTCGTCCGCCAGTTCCAGGAGGAATACCCTGAGAAACCTGCACCCCAAATCTAAAAAACCCGATATGTCCACCACCGCCACTGTCGACACCAATGAAGGCTGGACCTTTGCTGGCCGCAGCCACACCTCCGAGTTTCCCATCACAACCTGCGCCAATAACGAACAAACCGAACTACCCACCAACGAACCCACCAATGACTGGGGCATTGATGCCACCACGACCGACAGATGGGGCGCCCCTCCAGCCGCACCTTCACCCCCGCTGTCCGCCGCAGGACAGCCCCGTATCAATGACCATGCATCCCTGCACTGGACGGCCTGCTACGATGACTACTGCAACACCTACCGCCAGAGCAAGGACAACAACTACTACCCGCGCCGAAGCCACCGCCGCCGAGCGACAAACTGCGACTGCCCGCTCCCACACCCTAACAAGCTACTCGAAGTAACCCGCGAACGACGCCTCAACCCCATCAAAGCATGCGCGGACTGGCACCAAGGAAAGCGGGTCTGCCCCGAATGGCGGTTCCTCGTGAACATGGAAAACCACCACCTCTGCTGCAGCGCTGCAGCCCCACATGAAACCTTGGCGGAGATCATGCCACCACAGGAAGATCAGGAATACATAAACCCCGCGGCCGCGACTGCAGCACTACAGGACGAGCAACTCGCCCTCCTGGGGGAAATCGTCACCATGATACATCAAACAACCACCCGGGATGCCCGCCGCAATCACGTCGTACACCGGACGCTTGTCCTCGTTTCCGCTGCCGCAGCCGCGGTCATCCTCCGCACTTAGGCGCCTCGACCGATCTCTGCCATATCGCTCCGGTAGTGATATCCCCGACCGCTGGCCGGTCTAGACCTCTATCCTTCATCTCCATTATGTTACTTGCGCGTCCTTTCTCCTGTCCACTACGTTTGTTGTCTCCCATTGATTGAGCTTGCGTGTCCTTCTCCCATGTTTGTTATGAGTATTGTTTTCCCTTGATTAAGTTGTACGTCAGTCTTCCTTTCCTTTACTGTTACTGCTTACGCGTCCTTTCTCCTGTTGCCGCGAGTAGAGTGTTGGCCGCGTGGCGGGCGAGTACGATCATGTGTATTCCTTTAGCGCGGCAATTGAGTCATGATGAGCTAGGGAGGAACTGTGTCAGTCTTGTGGGCAAGCTGCGATTCCACAGAGGAAAGGAAAGGTATAAAGGAAGGGTGCAGTAGCTAGTCTGGAGATTCTTCTCCACGCAATCTATTCTCTCTGACCCCCCCCCAGCTTTTTCGACAACCACCACTGTCTCCCGCCATCGAACAAGCTCTCTGCTACGTCAAACGATTCCCCAAGAGTAGGGCTACAGTCTCATTAGCTGTCAGCCCAAT
>Ga0307516_10004607_pt1 | contig 16910 bp, 16 predicted proteins | sample 19_EM_MG_FD_203310 | JGI IMG/M metagenome (GOLD analysis project Ga0307516, IMG submission 203310) | Populus trichocarpa ectomycorrhiza microbial communities from riparian zone in the Pacific Northwest, United States - 19_EM | ecosystem: Host-associated > Plants > Roots > Unclassified | place...
TCTTACCAAGCACTTAGTCATTTGTGCTTACAGGGCCACAGCCCCTCCTGTATATAAACCAGCAGCCAAAGGCTGCAAGGAAGTGTCTGCTTCCCCCTCAATAAAGCGACCACATTCACTCTCCCTCACTCTCTATAAGCTCCATCTCTGTCTTTGGACTTGTAGGTCACCCAGTGCTGGCCTAAAGCTCCACTATTGTTGTTTGTCAGATATACTTGATATCTGATCAGCTCTCTAGGCTCAAGCACAGTCTAGCTCATCAATCCACTCTATCCCATCACTGTCCATCGCATTTTTGAAGCAGGAACTGTCCCCTTGCTCCCCCTCTGCTCCATCACTGCTATTACACCCCTGTCATCAATCCATCACCACTGCTCAACCCCAGGACCCTTCCTAACCACTGTGGTAGGCTGAAGAGGAGTCAATACCATCCCCTGTTGCATCTATTCCCCATCACAAGCCCTTCCCTTCCCTCCTGCACCTTACCTGAAGGCTTGCAGCACATCCCCCTGTGGAGATCATATACCAGAACCGTAGAGGAATACCACCACTCGCTTATTGTTGTCATTGGGTGTTGGTTGTTGGTTGTTCTGACCTCTTCCCTCACTTAGATGCACACTGTCCTTCACCATGTCCTCCTCCGCATCAACCGTCTACTGGGAAGAACCCCGTAAATCCCTTCCCCTCTCTTGGGACACCCCCCACCTCCATTTCCTCCACTGTCAAACCAACTGAGTTGAAGATCGGAGTCCCTATAGAGTACGATGGGAACCAGGAGGAAGCCACCGGCTGACTGATGTCGGTCAAAGCTTACCTTTTGATCAACAGTGACGTCTATAACAACGACGAGAAGAGAGTCGCCTTTGGCCTCTCTCACATGAAAAAGGCCGTAGCTCAATCATGGGCCACAGATTATTATGAACAGGCTCTTGCCCAGAATCCCCCTACCTTCAGAACATGGCAAAATTTCGAAAAGGAGTTCAAAAAATCCTTTATGCCTGTAGACACCGCTGGTACAGCCATTGCCAGGTTGAGAACCCTGACCCAGAAAGGAACAGTCGAGGAATACATCACCGAGTTCCGGACCCACGCCCACCGAAGCACTATCAAGGACCAACATGCCTTGATCGAGTTCTTTACCACTGGGTTGAAAACTCCTTTGGTAAACAGAATCTATGGAATGGACACTGTCCCAGACACCATTGAAGGATGGTACGAAAAAGCCTCCCACTTTGAGAACCAGTGGCAGAAGGCAAGGGCCATCGCTTCTAGGTCTAACAAGGCAGACCAACCCAAAAAGAAAACCTACTCCAGACCCAGCATCAGGGAAAGAGACCCCGACGCTATGGACATAGATGCTGTCCGACTTTCAAAGGAAGACAGGGATAGATACATCAAAGAGGGCCGCTGCTTCAACTGCGGCAGTAAAGGACACCTCTCTTGAGAGTGTACAGGAAAGCAACCCACCAAAGGAGTAAAAAGGGTTGAAAAGAAAAAGGAGGAAGAAGAAACCTCTGATGAGGAAGGAGGAGCTGTCTCACTAGTCAAGGCAGCCAAGTTCCTCGGAAAGGGTTTTTAGAAAGGAGGGTTGAGTTGACGCCAACACCTCCTTGTTTTACGAAGGAAAGTTCATCTGCTTCTGTTCTTGCTGTACAAGTGTCTTCTGCACGATCCATGCGAATTTCAGTATCTCTTTTACCTGATGAACAAACCCTTCGAGTCGTCAACACACACGCCAAGGTAGACTCAGGGGCCGACATCTCCTGTATTGATTGGGGATTTGTCAGAAAGAACCACATCCCCACCGAACGACTCCCCAAGCCAATCAGTCTCAGGAATGCTGACGGCTCCATAAATGCCAAGGGAAAAATCCTCTTTGTCGCCCCCCTTTTCTTCCGAATTGGGAGGATCACCCAGAAGGTCCACTTCTTTGTCATGAGTTGCGGAAATGAAAACATTATACTCGGCCTTCCTTGGCTAAAGGAAGCCAACCCGAACATTGATTGGGAAAAGGAATCCCTAACCCTTGATGACAAGGTTGACCAATCGAAGGAATTGGTCGAACTACATAACATTCGAAATGTTACCCGATTCAACCCCTCGAAACCCGACCCCTCTGGTACCCACTATGAACCACAGGACAGAAAAGGGTTGTTCTATCATCTTGATTATGAAGAACCAGAACCCTTCACAGTCCAAGCTGTAAAAGCTTGGGCCTGGGAAACCATCCTCCAGGCCTCCTTGGTTAAGTGGCCCAACAATGCAGAAATACGAAAGGTGAACATAGCCACCAAACTAGCCAGAGAAGCGGAAAGGTCGAAACCAAAACCCACTCTCCCACCGGAATACTCCGACTTCTCTGATATCTTTGACAAACCACTAGAGGGCATTCTCCCTCCACCCTGACCTTACAATCACGCCATAAACCTTGATGAGGACTTTGTCCCAAGGGTGGCAAAAGCGTACCCTCTGTCCCCAAAGGAAAAGGAGGCAGCTGAGAGGTTTGTTGATGAAAGTTTGAGGGAAGGAAAAATCTGCCCCTCTAAATCTCCCCAGGCTGCCCCGTTCTTCTTTGTAGCCAAGAAAGACGGATCCCTCAGACCATGCCAAGACTACCGGTACCTAAACAAGCATACAGTGAAGGACGCTTACCCTCTCCCCCTCGTATCCACCCTGGTTGACCAGTTAAAGGGAGCATCCATCTTCACAAAAATGGATGTTAGGTCTGGATATAACAATGTTCGCATCAAGGAAGGAGATCAGTGGAAAGCTGCCTTCATTACTCACAAGGGACTCTTTGAATCCACTGTCATGTTCTTTGGCCTGTGCAACTCCCCCGCCACCTTCCAACAGTTCATGAACAACTCCTTCCGAGACATGATTGCAGAAGGATGGCTGGTGGTATACATGGACGACCTCCTCATCTTCTCTGATGATGAGGAAACCCACCGACTTTGAACACTCCGTGTTCTTCAACGCATGAGAGAACTGGCACTCCCCCTGAAGATTGAAAAGTGCCACTTCAACCTCCCTGAAGTTGAGTACTTAGGGATGATTGTCAGAAAAAACACTGTTGCAATGGACCCAGTAAAGGTGAAGGGTATTGAAGACTGGCCCACTCCATCCAAGGTCAGAGATGTACAATCTTTCCTTGGGTTTGCAAACTTCCATCGACGATTCATCCCCAGTTATTCAAACATTGCCCGACCCCTCATCGACCTCACCAAGAAGAACACCCCTTGGGAATGGTCTTCTAAATGTGAAAGGGCATTTGACGTCCTCAAAAGGATATTCTGCATGCAGCCCGTTCTAAAGATGCCCGACCCATTGGCCCCATTCTCTATTGCCACCAACGCCTCCAAATATGCCACCAGAGGAGTCCTTATGCAACAGGACACCAATGGAGATTGGAAACCCTGCGCGTTCCTATCTCAGTCTCTAAACCCTGCTGAGTGAAACTATGACATCTATGACAGGGAACTTCTTGCAGTTATTTGAGCGCTAAAAGAATGGAGACACTACCTCCACGGCTCTCCTTACCCGGTGAAGGTCCAAACCAACCATAAGAACCTCACCTACTTTAAACAGCCACAAAACCTAAACCGTCACCAAGCCCGTTGGCTCCTTGATCTCTCTGATTTCAATTTAGAACTCCATCATGTCCCGGGCAAAGACCTAGGAGCACCTGACACTCTATCTAGACAACCAGATCATGTCAGTGATGACTCTGATAATGAACAGGTCACCCTCCTTCCCGAAACACTGTTTGTTAACCTCATCGACTCCTCCTTAGCCTGGAAAATTGCACTATCCTCTGAAACTGACCCGGTGGTCCTCACCGCCTTACAGGCCTTAGATGGCGAAATGCCCCTCCCCTTTAAGTCCAGATTGACTGATTGGACTTACAAAGGGGGTATTCTCTCATACAAGGATCGGGTGTATGTCCCTGACCACCTTGAACTCCGCCGCGCCGCTGTGGCAAGGCATCATGACCACCCCACTGCCGGACACCCCGGCATCTTGAAAACATGCCAGCTGGTAACCACCAAGTTCTGGTGGCCAGGTTTACCCACCTTCATTTGGCGATACATTGAAGGATGTGCTATCTGCTGACAAAACAAGGTCAACACCCACCCCACCACCCCACCTCTTGTCCCCATTCCGTCTTCTGCTTCGCGACCCTTCCAACAGATCTCGTGTGACCTTATCACCGATCTTCCCCTCTCCTCGGGGTTCGACTCTGTGCTGGTCGTGGTAGACCATGGCCTTACAAAGGGGGTAATTTTCTCCCCAACTATGAAAACCGCCACTGCTGCAGACATCGCTACCCTTTTTTATAATAGGGTATACTCCAGATTCGGACTCTATGACAAGGTTATTTCCAATAGAGGTCCCCAATTCGCATCCCTCTTTGCAAAGGAACTTGGAAAACTCCTCAGATACTCCCTTGCCCTGTCTACCGCATACCACCCTCAAACTGATGGCGAAACAGAACGAGTCAACCAGGAACTTGAAGTCTACCTTCGGATCTTCTGCCAGAACGATCCGTTCTCTTGGGCTGACCACTTACCTACCGCAGAATTCACTCACAACCACCGTCCCCACTCTGTGACCAACCAATCGCCATTCTACCTCATGTATGGCTATGAACCGAGACCACTTCCCTCTGTAATCTCCGAAACCCACATTCCTGTGGCGGAAAGTCGCATCAAGGAACTGTCTGAAGTGAGAAGGGAAGCCCTGGCTGCACATGACATCGCCCGCAAGGTGATGAGGGATCGATCAACGGCGAAGTTCTCCCCATTCCTGAAGGGTGACAAAGTGTGGCTCGAGGCACGCAACCTGAAGTGCCTATATGAAAACCGCAAGTTCGCTCCTAAACGAGAAGGACCCTTCTTAATCTCCGAAGTTCTCTCCCCCATCACTTATTGCCTCGCCATTCCCACAAAATGGAAGATTCACAACACGTTCCATGCTTCCCTCTTATCGCCCTATCGCGAAAATGGCATACATGGCCCCAACTATACGAGGCCACCACCTGACCTGATCAAAGGAGAAGAAGAATATGAAGTCGAAGCAATAATTTCCCATCGGGGCTCCGCTAGGAACAGATCGTACCTTGTGCAGTGGAAAGGGTACTCATCAGCTGACGACTCCTGGGAACCTGAAACACACCTTGAACACACTGCAGACCTTCTCACTGCGTATAAAAGACAGCACCCCAAGGCTTTCTCCTCCAGAACCACAACTTCCATCATCTCTATAGGTCGCATCTCTCTGAACATGCCTGCTACTCATACTACCCCCTTTGCTCGTCGCCTCAGACAGCCTGCCCATGAACAGGTCCTCAGGACCCACAAACTCTTCCTTGATGATTCCTTACACACAAGCCCCCTCTTCCTGGCTCTTGACCCCGACTCCCCCCTTTATCTCGTTTATCGTGCCACCCTTCAATCCTTCCGGGTTGAAAACTTGGCTAAGTACCTTGACAACAACGAACCAAACCTTCATCTTACCAAAACTATCTTGAGGACCATCACCATGGAACTTGTCCCTGATTTGATGCAGTTATTTGACCAACTCGGAGGCGCAGACCTCATCTATAATATCCGGAATGCTCGCACAAAGCCCACCACTCGTCCTAGTGGAGGAGAGTCTGCCTCCTTCTCCGACTCGTCTGCCCCCCTTCCTGTCCGTGTGCACACCCCTCAGCACGCTCGCTCCCGCTCCATCATCTTTGAAGTTCCCCTCGCTGGGACCAGACAATGCACCAACCCGTCCCCTCCTGGCAGTCCTGCCAACCCCATTGACGTTGACTCATCTTCCTCTAGTGAGGTCGACCCTGAGAAAACCTTCAGAATTAACCCTTTCTGTTTCGAAGCCACTCTACAGCATGTTGAGGAACTACACTTGGACCCCCCTCGATCCTCCCCTGCCCTTGGTCCTCTTGGACCATCTCACCCTTCCTATCATCTGGCTTGCTTCGAATGCCGTTGCCTCGGACATTGGCGTCAGGATTGCCCCTTTTACCAGTGCCCATTCTGTCTAAAGTTCCACCCTGGACATACTACTGGCACCTGTCCCAGTTGCCCCTCGACCTCTCATCGCTCAGCACCTCCTCCCGTCATCAAGGAGGAACTGGCAGACTATGATGATAACTACGAGTACGACGAGGTCGCTGAAGCCAATATCACTGGAGAACCCTGCGGGAGTACCTTTTGAGAATTGGTGATTCTTGGTGTACAAAGGGGGTAATGTTACGGTTGCCCTGCTCTTTTCTTTCTTCACTTCCCTTTCTGGACTAGTCCCTTTTCCGAACAGCCTCATTGCTGTACAACATGTGTTTCCCTGCTGCCCGTGTTGGCTATGCCTTCCTGTGTTCAGCTATGCCTGTGGCAGCCAGTAGCCTTAGTTTCTCTTGCCTCGTGTACACCGTGCTGCCTCCATGAGGCTATACGAACTGTAGTATATAAACCCTAATTGTCAGAACCGGTTCCTCCGACGAACTCCGACATGAGCGGAGATAAGTAAGAAGGGTTGTTGACGACAGGCGCAGGAGATGCGGAGGTGTTGAGGACTTTGGCTTCAGCGTATGTGCTGCGCCCTTGTGATACCTGCGTCCTCATATTTCAGAGGACTAAGAGACAGAGTGACGGAGGTCTGACAAAGGTCGGGGTTGCCAGAAGGCAGAGGAGAACAGAGGAGAACAGAGGGGAGTTCGCAGGAAGTATTCAAGATGATATTCGAACTGAGGGACAATCTAACCGAAAAGCGGAGGAGAGACATAGCGGAGAGGTAGCTAAGAGTCTGCGGATGACAAACGGATGAGTAACATACACGGAACGGAGATCAGTGATAAGCATAACAGATCAAAAGGTTAACAGGACACAGCTATGAGTAATCAGATCTAATCTAAAACGGGAACAAGGGAAGCAGGAACAGAAGCGGAACGGAAGCATACAATAACCGGAGGCATAAGCGCGGAACTATTTACTAAAAGGAGACGGAGCGTCAATTGTCGGAGCGGAGATGGATACGTAGCGTCGGAGGTGTCCGATTGCGATCGGACTTGAGTCTACAATAGTCTAGAGGCCTTGCGGAGTCACAAGGCGTCACATGGTTGTGACACTAATGACAGCTCCTGTATTCCCCATTCTCAAGCTACCCAATCTAGCTTGTCTTGCCTCTTTGATTGCTCTCATATCTCTACCAAGAGATACTCAGAACTCTCGACCAAATCCAATGAACTCTGCTGGTTAGGAAACCGCCATCCCTAGAACCAAGTCAGTCATGTCAAGTACAACTGGTACATTAATACCACATTCGGTCATTGTCTGAATTTCATGTTGTCGGTGAGTCTTGATCATAGAGTCTGTCTGACATTTCACAGTGCTGTGCTGGTAGCTGATGTCTCTGCTCTGCAGCACCAGTTGGGCTGCACTGCAGTTGCTTGTGTTGCTACTCGTTTTCCATTTACACAGGCCTTTGATCGCCTTTGATCACCACTAATATTACATTTGCAGACCTGGTTTTCAGCCTCCATCACAACTAACTAGTTGCAAGCATGGAACTAATTCCATTTCCCTGTAGTGCACCCTCGCTCTTCTTCACTACAGACCCCTGGCACTGACAAGGTTCATGTGTGGCCCCTTCATTTTACCTTCTTGTTGGCTCACTGTGATGACCACTATCAGAACACCCAGGAGCTTGTCCTTGCTCTGCCATTGAATTTGCAGCCTCATACGAGATCCGTCGATGTCACTGGGAGGTGAGCACTGGATATCAGAGGATTATGGGGGTAAACAGCTGACCTTTGTTTACAGCTTCACACTGGTCAAGTCCTGCTGTGCCTCCAGCCAACTTTTCAGCTGGTCTGTTGGATCCTTTGTGCATAAAACCCACTAGTTTACTGGCCCACTAACAACGTCACCCTTCAGTTTCCTGAACATACCGGCTGGTCAGTACCTTCGCTCTTCACATGTCACGCATTTCACACATTGAGCCATGAGGTCCAATTAGATTCCATAGTGCTCCTGACATCCCTGACCAACGTCAAACTGTCAATTTGCAAGCGGGATGTCATGCTGTCCATGTCAATGCCTCGAGTGGAGAGAATGGCCTAATATGCAATCAAAAAGTGTAGGTGGGCTGTCTGGTTTTCAATGTTGTCTTTGATAATCTGCTCACATACCACACAAATGCGTCAATACATCTTGAATCTGATTGAATGGCCATGGTCTGGACAACAAAGACTCGGCTCCAGGAAGGTTTCAACATGACAACTTTGGGCTTTATTAACCCTCAAATCCGATCGAATGGTTATGGTTTGGACAACAAAGGCTTGGATCTGCTGAAGGTTTCCACAAATGTCTCTGCTTATCGCCACACAATGATTTCCACCCAGATGTCATCGAATCATAAAGGAATGACTTCCTAACCACAGCACATGTGCTCCTTCATGTTGTCATTCCTCAGAAGACAAAGAGTAGGTCATCCAGCAGACTAGAGCTGGCTCAGGGCAATCTGTGCAGCATATCTGCTCCACTGTCACTCTGGATATTCACCTGAGGGTCGTTCCCCTATGGTTCCCTTTGTCTCATAAGCATCATAATGGTCAGGTCTGCACAGGTGACTTTATTTCAAAGGTGCAAGCCTTCAGTGGTATTCGCGACATCTTCTCACAGTATCATGGACAAGCCAGTTGATCGCCCCAGTAAATGTTGGTCTGAGATGGATTGGATACAGGGCCACCATGGACCAAAATCATCAAAGTCAATGTCAGCATCCATTCCACAATGAATACTGCCTGCAGCACGTCCTGCTTCCAAGGATAATGAAGCAGCACAACAATCACAAATAATGCTATTCAATGCCCTGAATCAAGAGCTACAAGTAAGGCAAGGTGCTGATTCTCAGGTGTGCAGGCTATGGAGGCTTAGCCATCTGATTGCTGACTCCATTATCATTCCTGACCATCCAGCCACCATCAGGTACTGATTCAAGATGTTCTTCTCTACTTACGCATGAAACACCATCATATAACACCCCACAAGGATTGTGATCGACCTCATTGTCTAGGGAGCAGACCCCCACTGCCTCGACATATAGTCCTCATACAACCCCAGTAAGATGGTCTTCAATCCGATATATTCTCTTTCATTATCGTTTGCACAGCTACCAGACACCAGACAGTCTCTACCAGGTTCCTCCAATTGTGTTGGTATTCTTCCATTTTCCACAATCCCTACTGCTAACTGCCAACTAGCCTGCATCTACGAGAGGCAAAGAAAAGGCATTGGTATGTCGTTGGTGAATGTTTACACTATTTGTGCTCATTAAGTTTTAGGAGTCCACTACAAATCCTCATCTGTGGCCCTCTGCATCTCAACCTCCCATGCAACTTGCACAGGTGGATGCTGCTCATCAACAGGCCACATTGCACAACCAGTCCCCCCCAGAGCCGATACCAGGGTCCTTTCATTTTACTGGTGTACTGATGCCAGGGCCCCAAGCTCCCTTTTCATTGGCCGAGTCTCGTGGTACAAGTCAGCCTCAGGCCAACATTTTGAATGTACCTTTAGTGCCACTATTCTTGTATATATCCCACAGAATGGACACACTTTTGCAGTTGATGCAATGCTCTCAAGCTGTGTCTCAAGAAGCTGTCATGGCACAAGTCACTGCCATTTGTCATGAGTTGAAGGCCAGTCACATGCAAGCTGCAGATGGTGGCAATCCATCATCACCACCTGATACTGATGGTTGTCTGTTTCCACCAAAGAAGAAGAGGTTGATGAATCACCAGCATTTCATTCCATCCGATCCATCTGATCCAGAGAGCAAAAAAGATATTCAGCAGCATGTCGAATTTATGGTATGTTGCAATGTGAACTACTTGTTTTCGCTTATGTCAACATTTATGGCATCAGAAGTGCATCTGCCTCCATGCTCTCTCTCTCCTTGGCATCCATGATTACAAATATCTGAACACCATCAAGTGTGCTCTCAGTGAAGAAGAAGTCAAAACATACACACAAGATCTTCTGAACTGTCCAATGGTTACCCCCACGGAATTCATGCTGGACTGTTCTTGTGACAGAGATACCCTCTTTAACCAGAATGCAATCACTGTCTTCGCCAAAGACTTCCTCGACAAGGTCGAGAACCATTTTTGGTACTTGTCTGCCAACATACCTCAGCAGTATTGCACTGTCAACACCATCGAAGCTGCATTCAAAGCCCACTTTTCATATATTAAAACTTGTTACAGAGAGGTCGTGGTTGCACCAAACAAAGACCCTATCCAAGCAAAACAGGTGGCTAACCTCAAGTTACAGAAGTCTTCTTGTGGTTCAAGAAAAGCTTGGGTATGTACACAATGATTTCGCATTTCCATTATCTGATTAACATTTAGCTACTGATGCAATGTCTCTCTGTGATGGTTGATCATCCCACTCTCAAAGTCCATGTCCCCTTGGTCAAACACATTGGTGCTCAGGTGGTTAGTTTGGACGAATCTGAGGATGAGGCATGTAGAACAATTAACTACCCTCGTGTCTACCCTCGTTGGCAGAGCCAGCAGCTCACTGCTTTGTTGTACCAGGTGGACGTTGAGGTGGCAGTGAACCTTTCTATACTGATTGGCACACAGAAGAAGGCTGGTACCCAGTTTCGGAGTTGGCCCCATTCTGACAAGTTCAATGACGACGCCCCTGCTCCACCAGGACTCCCTCAGAACTGTTATGATACTGAATGGCTCTTTAAGCTTCCCCAGCCCATGCACAAGCAGTTGAAGGTGAAAGATTACAATTATGAATTCAGTAGGACTACGGCCTCTACATCGGTGGGGAATGGTCAGCCTATGGAGGAATAATGCAGGGACGATGCATGCCACAGTGAATCAAGTACTGTACAGAACTATCCTGTAATTTAGACTATGGTGCCTCCATTACTGTGTTGTGGGTTCCACAGCGCAATTGTGTTCAGTGTTACCCATAGTACGCAATGCCTGAGCATGGCCAACAACAAGGATGTGGAAAAGGATCCACTGGGGAAAAAGGGAAATTATGTGACACATGCATTTCATTTGGAACGAACTTGCTGGTTCATGCAATATCCGCTGCATATCATACCAATATCCTAGGTACCCTCAAGCTTTGCACAAATCATCAGATCATATCCACATCATACCAAGATTACAGCCATGTCCATTGTACCCTCGTGCTTTGTCAGAGGATAACCTCATCTCGCCATTTATTTATTTGACATGTTTTATTGATAACACCAACATATGTCCATTGTCCTTTCTGATCTCCAAGTCTTGCAATTACTTGAACAGCTCATTCAGATGCAATGAAACTACAATGAAGGGGATGGTGAGTGATTATTCCAGATATGCTGTCTGACCCATCACTTTCAGCCAAATGACCGTGTGATGCTTGTATCATGGACTATATGCACACTTTGTCGCTTGGGCACCCTATGGTCACACCTCACACGCGCTGGCGACATGACAAACATGATTCCAAGTCAAGAGCAGTGCCATCATTACAGAAGTCAGCAAGTAGACCTCCTAGTTCAATGCAGTATGTGCACCACTTCTGGTTGTTGCTGCCCATTACACAGTGAGGCTGCTGTGATTGTGATCCATCCAATACATGCCAAATGTGAGTGTAGTACCAACCCTCATAGTGACAATGATGTGTGACTCATGTGTGTCTGGGAGTTGGTCTGGATCGTTTCGTCATTGGTCATTGGTCATGGCATTCAAGATAAATACACTATCGTATTTTGGGTCTTTCCATTCATGTCACATTCACCTGATCCATACTTTCTCTTCCATGTCTTTAGTTTCCTGCTTCGCCCATTTCATTGGCAGGATTGTCTACATAGTGATGCCAACCTTTTCCTCGACTCGTCTGGTGAGTTTGCCTATCTTCTTGGTCTCAGCTTTTAAACATCCAATTTCTGCATTCAACAGCTTGTTTTCATTGTAAAGAAGCCCTTTGCCTCACCTGCCTCGCTCTCAACTGGTCCAAAGATGATCTGTTGATTTGCGGTCCCTAACATCTCGATTGGCACATCCCATGGCACGTATATGTCAACATTGTCAATGCTGACCTTTCTCCATCAATAGGTAAGCTCAGGCATCACAATTTCGCATGCTTCAGGTTGGCGAGTCTTGCATCCTCAACCTGATCTGATGCTTTCTGACGTTTTTGGTCGTGCTTTCAGCTGTTTTTGTTTTGTTTGCAATTCTATGCATGTCCATATTAGTGTTGCTGCAAGGTAAGGTCACAAAAAGGTGAGGTTGAGGTAAGGTACACCTTATTGCCATATTAGTCGAATAAGGTGACAGTACCTCACCTCAATGAAACCTCACCCTTTTGCCTCAACCTGGCCACTTTGCATCGATGACATGACTGATAACGCATAGATTCGAGTTGGACAAGTATAATAGTAGCTTCATTTCTTGTCCTCATACAATATTCTTGATATGAAACATAATGTAGCCCAACCGAAGGCAATGCTGAAGTACTGACTACTAGTACTCAATGCAGTGACATCTAAAAGCTGTTTTTTTTTCTCGGGCAATGGACACTTAAACCACCGGCTTCAATGAATATCTTTTCTGGTCTGCAGTGAGCCTTGCCAATATAAGAGTGTGTCAGTGATTTGCAAGTCAAAGTTTTCCAGTCAACTATGAATCCCCAGGCTCAACCTAATTTCACTGTTTGTCAATGTGCTCAGATACCCTGCATCTGTTGGTTGGTCACAAAACAGCCTCTCAATGGGCCTGCTGTTGGATTACAGTGGCACACACCTGGGCCATCATTCTCACAGGCAGGCTACTGGCTTGCAGGCATTCCAAATCCCCAACATGGTCAGTACAACTCACATACTACCATGGGAACATCTTTGGCCCCTATGTCTATGACATTCCATCCAGGACAAATCCTTTCATCAACTTGACTCCAACAATCATGGCAAATGCTCCACAGCAACCCTCATTGCCATCATCAGCTCCAAAGTGCAATGCTCCTGCTACCAAAACCCAACCCACTGCTTTGAAACGTTGGAAAATAGCACCAGCTTTGCCACCCACACCTTCATCAGATGAGAATAGTTCATCTCATCCAACTGTGTTTGGTGTGGGTCCTTGTGGACATGCTGCCCCATCCAGCTGTGAGCCACTAACTGGGGATCATGCTGGTGGTGCTCAATCAGTAAAACCATCAAACCCGTGAGTTTAATATAACTTGTACCCAATTTATGTGTCACTGACATGCTTTCAGTGAGCCTGAGAAAAAATCATGCACTAAAGCAAGTGATGTATGGTTCATGGTGGCTGCTGTTGACAGCAGTACACCACCAACAACACTCCCAGCTGACCTCAAGTCATCAAAAACATGACCCTCATCTAGTCACATAGTCTGTAGATTGTGCTTGTAAGTTCATGGCCAATATGTATCTTTACATAGTACTCACTTTTGTTTAGAAAGCTCAAGGAAGCCCGCTGGCATGTATGGCAGAATGTGGTCAGTCAAACTGATACAATATGAGCCCATATGTTAAGGCACCACTCAAATGAGTGGAAGACAATTGTCCTCAAGCACAAGTTAAAGGGCTGGGAAACAATAGATGAAAAACTAAGCTCTCACCAGGAAGGCCATCAGATGGGTGGTAAGACAAACCAAAGGAAAAAGCCATTTACACTTGAAGGATTTTATGAACACCTTGTTCGATGGATTGCAGTTAATGACCAGGCACGTTAATTTCTGATTGCACTTACAAAGCATAAAACTGATCATTGAATAGTCCATTAATGTTCTGGATTGTCCAGAACTTCATGATCTGCTGTTGTTCATTGGAAGTGACCTAATGGACAAGGATATTCCACATCAGACAAAGCTCAGTGACATGATTGTAGAGCGTTACCATATTGAGTACACAAAAATGCTGGCTGAGATTCAGGCATGTTGTCACATCACTGCATCCTTGGTCATCACCTAATGCTTTGGACCTCATCTCATGAATTAGAACTCACTTGGCCGTGTCTCATTTACAAGCAACATGTGGACCAACCAAACATCCAAATCATTTATGGCAGTAACAGCACATTACTGTGCGCTCAACAAGCATGGCCATCTGGTCATGTGTTCACATCTGGCTGCATTCTGTCATGTTTCAGGTGCACACAGTGGTGAGAACCTTGCGAAGCATTTCCTAAAGCTTTTGGAAGACATAGGTGCACTACAATGGGTAAGGAACACATTTGAAGCAATTCATTTTCCAAGCTGAGACCTAATTTAGATTGGGATGGTTACCCTTGACAACACATCAAACTGCAACAAGATGATGAGCGATTTGGCAGCCCTACTTAGGGAAAAAGGTATCTCATTTGACAGCAATCAGAACAGAATTAGGTATGTCTGAATCATGGTGAAAGGAGTCACAAGTCTTAATGATCACTCAGATGCTTCCCCCATGTGGTCAATATTGCAGTCCAAACGGGTCTTAAGCATGTCACCAAGGTTCCAGAGAGTTTGAGCCCTGGAGATGAGGTTACAGAAGCCTTGGCTAGAAATCTCGATTATTTGCAAGTCCTGCAGAGTGATGTAGTGTCATCTGCCCATCAGTTAGTCACTGCATGTCGTGCTTCAGGTCAGTGCCATGAAGATCTCTCAGCAATCATCCAAGAGGGCTATCATTCTGGTACCTGGGAGAAGACTGAGTTGTGGGATGTCACTTTGTTGTGGGATGTCATTACACACTTGTCATCAGTGTACCTCATGATAAACCAGCTCCTTGAACTCTACCCAGTGAGATCCGGTGGCTTCACTCTTAAAAACCAATTCTAACATTTATGTTTGACAGGCGGTCTTGCAACTCATTAAGCTCAAGAAGTACAAGGAACTGCGAAAGCATGAATTGAGTGAACTTGAGATCCAGGTCCTTGTTGATATCAAAGACTATTTGGCTTTTTTCCATGTTGTGCAAGAAGAGGTGTCAGCACAGAAAACACCCACACTTTCCGTTGTTCTTCTGTTATATGAGCAGCTTATCCAGCACCTTAAAAACGCAAAGCAACTCCTCCCATGCCTTTCACATGCCATGGACACATCCATCAAGAAGCTCAATGAGTATCTGGCACAATCATGGAAGTCATGCATTTATGCACTTGCGATCGGTATGTATCTCTCTTTCATTTCAACCCCAGACTTGTTTACTTACAAAGCTGTCACAGTCCTCAATCCGACATTGAAATTTGAATGGATTGAGCAGCATTGGAAGGCTGACGAAGCAAGGGCCGCATGAGGCTGGATCCGTGACTCAGTACAAATATTACTTTTCTGCATGCAGACCACCATTAACCCATTATGCCAAGTAGATGCTGGAGTATCAGAAACATCAGTGGGAAGCACAGACATTACTACAGATAACCACCACCAAGAAAACCCCTTCTAAATCTGCCCTCCTGCAACCACCAACTGCCTCTCTTAGCGCACATGCACAAGATAATGGCCTTTCTAACCTTGGACATCTTGCTCGCACTCTCTCAACCAGTTGCTTACCAAATGTGCCAACAATGCCAACATGGATTCAACCCCAGGCCAAATGCTCACCATCAAGATTAGCCACTGAGAAAGCCATGCATGAACAGCGTCTCTTTTGGGATTCTACCTCATTCACCTCAAGTGGCTATGTACCTCAACCTCAGCTCGCAGCAACACTAGTCCATATGCATGCTCGACATGTGTTTCCGGAGGTGTTTGGCTCGTCTTGAGTGCTGCCATGCAGCCTTTGTAGGTAAGTCTTAGAGTTTTGACTTCCTTCATGTTGTTCTGACAATTTTTGGCACATTTACAGTTGTATCTGCATCTGTTTCGACTCAGATTGGGCTTTGAAGTTTCTGAAGTCATTTGCAAGATGTTCGAGGGTTGCAATTGCAACATTATGGCAAGTTCTAGTGGTAGACATAGTAGGAGGGAAAAAGGCGAGGCTGGTGTTGTATGGCTGTCATGCTACTCAACTATGGAATTCACTCATTTCTATGGTATAATTAAACCACTGATTGTGACTCAAGAGCGTTAAGAAAGAACCAAGCAGCAGCAAGAGGTGGTGCGAAGGTTCACCAGCACACTAGGTTACATAATGAAAATGAGGTTATCATAGTGGTAGCCCAGACTGGAAGAATACTACAGGTGGGGTAGGATATCAGACAAATCTATGTATAATATGGCTCAGATATTGTACAAATGATTCCATCTGTCTGGAATTCTATGTCAGATGGATATGGTTGTGATTTCTGATGCATCTACAACTAATCCATGCATTATTGCCACATCCGTGCATCACATAATTTCCCTTTTTCCCCAGTGCCAGATGAGCCGGGGACATCATGGAGGAATATTAATGTGGCATGGAATTGATGACCACTGATAACTCTGTGCTGCTTCGCTTGTTGATACAGCAAGTGTTGACCCACAACCACTGCTTGTACCCGTCCTTAGCCTGTTCGCAGCTCTGGAAGATCTTTTGATAGACATCACACTGGTGAATTTCACTTCTCTCCTTCTCGTCCATCTTCACGATGTGCGTCTAAGTGAGGGAAGAGGTCAGAACAACCAACAACCAACACCCAATGACAACAAAAAACGAGTGGTGGTCTTCCTCTGCAGTTCTGGTATATGATCTCCACAGGGGGATGTGCTGCAAGCCTTCAGGTAAGGTGCAGGAGGGAAGGGAAGGGCTTCTGATGGGGAATATATATGCAACTGGTGATGGTATTGACTCCTCTTCAGCCTACCACAGTGGTTAGGAAGAGTCCTGGGGTTGAGCAGTGATGATAGATTGATAACAGGGGTGTAACAGCAGTGATGGGACAGAGGGGAAGCAAGGGGACAGTT
>Ga0307516_10004608_pt1 | contig 16907 bp, 12 predicted proteins | sample 19_EM_MG_FD_203310 | JGI IMG/M metagenome (GOLD analysis project Ga0307516, IMG submission 203310) | Populus trichocarpa ectomycorrhiza microbial communities from riparian zone in the Pacific Northwest, United States - 19_EM | ecosystem: Host-associated > Plants > Roots > Unclassified | place...
TGCGTCGCCGGCAGCGGCTCGCCGGAGGCGACGCGCAGCTGCCACTCGACCAGGTCGTGCCCGCTGATCGCCTCCGTCACCGGATGCTCCACCTGCAGGCGCGTGTTCATCTCCATGAAGTAGAACTGGCCGTCCTGCTCGCAGATGAATTCGACGGTGCCGGCGCCGACGTAGTTCACCGCGCGTGCGGCGGCCACGGCAGCCTCGCCCATCTCGCGCCGGCGCTCCTCGGTCATGCCCGGCGCCGGCGCTTCCTCGAGCACCTTCTGGTGGCGCCGCTGCACCGAGCAGTCGCGCTCGAACAGGTACACGCCGTTGCCGTGGGTGTCGAAGAACACCTGGATCTCGATGTGGCGCGGGCGCTGCACGTAGCGCTCGATCAGCACCGCGTCGTCGCCGAAGCTGTTGATCGCCTCGCGCTTGCACGAGGCCAGCGAGGCGTCGAACTCCGCGGCCGCCAGTACCACGCGCATGCCCTTGCCGCCGCCGCCGGCGCTCGCCTTGATCAGCACCGGGTAGCCGATGCGGTCGGCCTCGCGCTTGAGCAGCGCCGGATCCTGGTCGGCCGCGTGATAGCCGGGCACCAGGCGCACGCCGGCCTTTTCCATGAGTTGCTTGGACTCGGCCTTGAGGCCCATCGCGCGGATCGCGGAAGGCGGCGGCCCGATGAACGCGATGCCGGCATCGGCGCAGGCCTGCGCGAACTCCTCGTTCTCGCTCAGGAAGCCGTAGCCCGGATGGATCGCCTGCGCACCGGTGGACCTGGCCGCCTCGATGATGCGTTCCCAGCGCAGGTAGCTGTCGCGCGGCGAGGCCTCGCCGATGCGCACCGCCTCGTCGCAGGCGGCGACGTGGCGGGCGTTGGCGTCGGCGTCGGAATAGACGGCGACGCTCTTGACGCCCAGGCGGCGCGCGGTGGCCGCCACGCGGCAGGCGATTTCACCGCGGTTGGCGATCAGGATCTTGGTGAACATGGCGGTCTCCGCGAAGGTTCGATATTCAGGAAGTCGCCTTGGACAGTCCCAGTCGCACCAGGACGTCGTCGGGCAGCACGATCTGCGGGGGCAGCTCGGGCACGGGATTCGGGCAGGCGAGCGTCGCCGGGACATGGCCGTTGAAGCCGACCTCGACATGTCCGGCAACGTCGCAGGCGCGCCGCAGTGCGCGCCAGGCGGCACGCGGCTGCACGATTGCCGGCACGCCGGCAATCGTCGTCACATGCGCGCCTGCCGGCAGCACATGGCACTTCAGGCCGGCGTCCAGGACGAATTCGCCCTTGGCCGTGTCGAGCGAGAAGCCCATCTGGCCGCAATCGGCCTGGTTCACGAGGCCCATCAGGTCGACGGCCACCTGGAGGCGCGACGCCTCGCCCGCCGGCTCGCCACTGGACTCGCGCAGCGGCAGCAGCGCCGCCAGGCGGGCCCGGTAGGTCATGGCGAACGGCGTCTTGTCGTCCAGCAGCAGGGCTTGCATTTCCGGCTTGGCACCCGCGTCGAAGAACTGCGCGAAGCCTGCGGTGTCGAGCATCGGATGCGCGTCGTGCAACGCGCCCCACGCCGCGAGCGGCGTCGTCGTCGTGGGGCTCAGCGCATGCAGACGCGCAAAACCCAGCAGCTGCAGCGCGACGCCGCAGCCATAGGGATCGTCCTGGCGGCTGCGACCCTTGCGCAGCGTCGCGGCGGCGTTGTCGCCGCGCACCAGCAGGCAGGCGTCGATGCGCGATTGCAGCTCATCGACCAACGCGCGGTCGGACAGCAGGTGCGCATCGTGCATCGCGTTGAGCGCCACCCACTCGGCATCGCCTTCGTGCAGCCATGGCCGATCCTGGTCGGACGTGAACACGCCGTGGTTCCAGAGATGGGCGGTCTCGTGCGCGATGAACGTGCTCCACTGCTCCAGCCGGCGCGCATCGGGCGGCGTGTCGGATTGCGCGAACGACAGCCGCAGCATGTGGCCCTCGGTGCGATCGCCGTGATAGCCGAAGCGGCCGCCGGCGGGCGTGCTGAGCATCACGACGGCGGTCTGCCCGTCGGGCGCACGGCCGGACGCGCGCGTGTACGCGTCCCACGCGAGCGGCCCCGCGCGACCCACGGTGTCGACGATCAGCTGCGGCAACGCCGGATCGTGCACCCAGAGCAACCCGCCCGACAGGGTCATTGGCGTGTGGCCGAGAAAGACGTACTGCTGTGCATGCTGGGCGACCAGCCATGCGTCCGAGTCGCGTTGGTCGCCATGCGCCGCCGGGCCATCGAAGACGAGGCCGGGAGTCACATCCCACGCTGCGTCGTGGCGCCGGCTGTCGTCGATCACGTAGTCGCCCGCGGCCGGCTTGAAGCGCCAGCGGATGGTCGAGTGCGGCGCGGCCGCCGCGTAGTAGCCCGTGTAGAACAGCACGCCACCGTCGCTGGAGGGCTGTGCCGGTTCGTACATGGCGTCGAGCCCCATCGCGCGTGGCTCGATCCGGAACAGCGCACCGCCTTCACAACCCGCGCCGTGACGCAGCGCGAGACCGCCGGGAACGAGTGCGCCGCAATCGTTCACCGGCTGCATGGACGGCGTGCGGAACACGCGGTCGATGCGGTCGTCGTGCAGCAGGAAGTCGAGCCGGGCGACGTCTTCCGGCGCCTGGTAGCGCACGAGCAGGCGATGTGTCGCGTCCTGCTCGAAAGCGATCTCGACGGCCGGGTCGGCCGTCGCCGCGGCGCGGCCAGGCATCGCCGCGCACGCCGCGATGCCCAGTGCCGCCACGATCGATTTCAGCGCCACGCCGGGTCCCGCTTGTTGAGGAAGGCCTGCACGCCCTCCTTGCCTTCGATGCTCGCGCGGATGTCGGCGATACGGCGCGCCGTATCGGCGCGCAGCGCGTCGTCGACGGGCTTGTCGGCGATGTCCTGCACCAGCTTCTTGCAGGCCCGCACGGCGGCCGGGCCGTTGGCGACGAGCGCCGCGACCAGTTCGTCGACCTTGGCATCGAGCGCATCCGGCGGTACGACCTCGTGCACGAAGCCCAGCGCCTGGGCGCGCGCGGCGTCGAAGCGTTCGGCGGTGGTGAAGTAGCGGCGCGAGGCCTGCTCGCCGAGCGCCTTGACGACGTAGGGCCCGATCGTCGCCGGCAGCAGGCCCAGCCTGGCCTCGCTGAGGCAGAAATTCACGCCTTCGGCGGCGACCAGGATGTCGCACACCGCGGCCAGGCCCACGCCGCCGGCGTAGCAGTCGCCGTGCACGCGGCCGATCACCGGCACCGGGCATGACCAGATCGCGTAGAGCATGTCGGCCAGTGCCTGCGCGTCGGCGCGGTTCTGCTCCCACGTGTAGTCGGCCATCGCGCGCATCCACGACAGGTCGGCCCCGGCGCAGAACGCCTTGCCGTGGCCGCCCAGCACGACGGCGCGCAGCGAGGCGTCGGCCGCAAAGCCGGCGAACGCCGCCGTGAGTTCGGCGATGACGCTGTCGTTGAACGCGTTGCGGACCTCAGGACGATCGAGGAACACGCGGGCGACGGCGCCGTCGCGGGTGATCTTGAGAGTGGCGGTCATCGGCAGCGACGCTTCAGTTGGGCGCCGGCGCGGGCACCGGCGGCAGGGGTTGGAAGGTGGCGGCCGGCGGCGGCGGCGCGGCGGGCGCCACCGGGATCGGCGTGGGCGCCGGCGCCGCCGCCGGCGGCGAAACCACCGGCACGTCCACCGGGCCGCGCACGAGCTGGGCGCGCAGCGACACGCTGGCCTTGAGCGTGCCCGCGTGGCATTCGAAGTGCTCGGGGTCGTCGAGGACCTTGCCGTCGTTGACGGACACCACGCCGACGATGGCCGTCGCGCGGGCATCCCGGGCGGCGAACGCCAGCTTGGTGACGGCGGCCTCGAAGGCGCGCGCGCACAGGCCCTGATCGGACGGTCGCACGCTGTCGTCCTGGCCGACGTCGTGCAACTGCGTGCTGCCTTCACCGACGACGTTCACGTCGCGGCGGACGACCTCGGCGCCACGGCCCGATGCGCTGCCGAAACGCATCTGGAGCGTGCCCAGGATGTCGCGCACGTGCGAGAGGCGCGTGGAATCGGCGACGGACTCCATCAGGCGAACGTTGCGCGCCTGCGCGGACGGCGCGACGCCCGCCAGCGCGACGGCGGCGAGTGCGACGGCGGTGGCGTTGCGGGCGGCGGATAGTTGAAGGCGAGCGGGTTTCATGGACGTGCCCTTTCTGGCGAGACAGGCCGCGACGGCAGCCGTACGGCCGGGCGGGGCAAATGCCCTGCCGGCGCTTCTTTCGTCGTCACGGTCACATGCGGAACACGCCGAACTTCATGTCCGGGATCGGTGCGTTGAGGCTGGCGGACAGGCCCAGCGCGAGCACGCGGCGCGTGTCGGCCGGGTCGATGACGCCGTCGTCCCACAGGCGCGCGCTGGCGAAGTACGGGTGGCCCTGCGCCTCGTACTGGTCGCGGATCGGCGCCTTGAACTGCTCTTCCTCGTCGGCCGACCACTGCCCGCCCTTGCCCTCGATGCCGTCGCGGCGCACGGTGGCCAGCACGCTCGCGGCCTGCTCCCCGCCCATCACGCTGATGCGCGCGTTGGGCCACATCCAGAGGAAGCGCGGGCTGTAGGCGCGGCCGCACATGCCGTAGTTACCGGCGCCGAACGAGCCGCCGATGATCACGGTGAACTTCGGCACGTTGGCGCAGGCCACGGCCGTCACCATCTTGGCGCCGGCGCGGGCGATGCCCTCGTTCTCGTACTTGCGCCCCACCATGAACCCGGTGATGTTCTGCAGGAACACGAGCGGCACCTTGCGCTGGCAGCACAGCTCGATGAAGTGGGCGCCCTTGTCGGCGCTCTCGGCGAACAGGATGCCGTTGTTGGCGACGATGCCCACCGGCATGCCCTCGATCCACGCGAAGCCGCACACCAGCGTGGAGCCGTAGCGCGCCTTGAACTCCTCGAACTCGGAGCCGTCGACGATGCGGGCGATGACCTCGCGCACGTCGAACGGCTTGCGCGCCGGCTTGCCTTCGGCGTCGAGCGGGATGATGCCCAGCAGGTCGGATTCGGGCAGCAGTGGCGCCTTCGGCTCGCGCAGCGCGACGCCGGGGTCCTTGCGCCAGTTGAGCGTGCCGACGACGCCGCGCGCCAGCGCCAGCGCGTGCATGTCGTTCTCGGCCAGATGGTCGGCCACGCCGGACAGGCGCGTGTGCACGTCGCCGCCGCCGAGGTCTTCCGCGCTGACCACCTCGCCGGTGGCGGCCTTCACCAGCGGCGGGCCGCCCAGGAAGATGGTGCCCTGGTTCTTCACGATGATGGTCTGGTCGCTCATCGCCGGCACATAGGCGCCGCCGGCGGTGCACGAGCCCATCACCACGGCCAGTTGCGGGATGCCCGCGGCGCTGAGGTTGGCCTGGTTGAAGAAGATGCGGCCGAAGTGGTCGCGATCCGGAAACACCTCGTCCTGGTTGGGCAGGTTGGCGCCGCCGGAGTCCACCAGGTAGATGCAGGGCAGGCGGTTCTGCGCGGCGATCTCCTGCGCGCGCAGGTGCTTCTTGACGGTGAGCGGGTAGTAGGTGCCGCCCTTGACGGTGGCATCGTTGCACACGATCAGGCACTCGACGCCGGCCACTCGGCCGATGCCGGCGATCATGCCGGCGCCCGGCGCGGCGTCCTGGCCGCCCTTCTCGGGGTACATGCCCAGCGCGGCCAACGGCGCGATCTCGAGGAAGGGCGTGCCCGGGTCGAGCAGGCGCTCCACGCGGTCGCGCGGCAGCAGCTTGCCGCGCGACAGGTGCTTCTTGCGCGCGTCCTCGCCGCCGCCCAGCGCGATCTTCGCGAGCTTGGCGTTCAGGTCGTCGACCAGCAGGCGCATCGCCGCGGCGTTGGCCTTGAATTCTTCCGAGCGGGCGTTCAGTTGGGTCGATAGAGTGGACATGGATCTTCTTGAGGCTTGTCTCGTTGAGTCGCGCGGATGCCTGCCGTCGGGCACGCCAGCCTGACACGTTAGCGGAGGATTATCGATTGACGTTTACGTAAACGTCAATTACGTCGTTTCACCATGCCGGGGCTCGCCGGGTCGCTGCCGCTGCTTGCGCGCCTTTTGGTGGGCGGCATCCCCTGAGCGAGGGTTGGTGGACGTGCCGAGGATGCCTAAGATCCAAAACGCGGAGCCGGTCGACCTGGACAGGCCTGCGCACCCAAGGGAGACGTTTCTCATGACCGAAATGACCGGCAAGACCACGCTGAACCTCTATCGATCGATCCACAAGACGACGCCTGGCTACGACAACGGCCCCATCGTCGACGGTGCCGCGGTGACGGGGGTGCTCTACCCCGATTTCGAACGCCGCCAGGTCGGCAAGAACAAGTTCCGGGCCGCGGACCTGACCACGTTCGACGGTGAAGGAGGTGTCAGGATGGTTCGCAACGACGGCGGCACGTCGCTGTTCGACAAGCCGGACGTCCTGCCCGGCGGCGCCACCAACTGGCACCGCTTCAAGCTGCCGCCGGACACCGTGATCCCGCCTTCCCTGAAGATCCGATTCACGGGCCACAACAAGACCTTCGATGCGGATCACCACCAGATCGAAAGCGTGGCCGGTACGATGGCGATGGACGCAATGAAGGGCGCTCTCGACAATCTGGCCCGCAACGCGATCGTTCGGCTGATCGCGCTCGGCGAGACGGCGGCCCCGGCCGTGAAGGTCTGAGCGCACGTGACCTGCCCCGAATCCACCCACGAGACCCTCCATGGCTGATGTCAGCGGCAACACCCTTCTGATGGCCGTCCAGGCCGTCAACGACGCGATCGCGGTGCTCGACGAGCGAATCCGCGACGGCTCGGGCGACCCGCTCGACGACACCGAGATGCTCATGAGCTACACCCGTGCGGCCGAGGAGCTGCGCTCCGCCTATGAGGTCGCGCGGCTGACGGCCACGAACCTGCCGCCCTACGACGAGCTGGTCGAGGTCGACACGGATTGAGACCATCGTCGTCCTGTCCGCCGTCCCGTACGTCCTCCCATTCCGGCGCAACGACGCCCACGACACCCATGCAATTCGGCTACACCATCCTCTATGTCGACGACGTCGCCTCCACGCTCGACTTTTACGGCAAGGCGTTCACGCTGCCCACCCGGTTCCTGCACGAGAGCGGCACCTACGGCGAGCTGGAGACCGGCGCGACCGCGTTGGCCTTCGTGTCGCGCACGATGATGCGCGAGATCGGCAAGAACGCTCAGCCGCCGGTGCTGGAGGCGCCGACCGGCGAGATCGCGCTGGTCACCGACGACGTCGCGGCCGCGGTGCAACGCGCCGTCGCGGCCGGCGCCAGGCTCGTGCAGGAACCGCGCGACATGCCCTGGGGCCAGACCATCGCCTACGTGGGCGACGTCAACGGCTTTCTCGTCGAGCTCTGCACACCGCTCGCTCAGCCGTAGATTTCACGCTCCGCCCACCCCAGCGCGGACATCTCCATCACGCGGAACGGTTCGTCCACGCGGAGGATGAACTCGTCGAGCTGCGGCGGCTTCACGTGCGTGCCCGACAGCATCGAATGCACCTGGCCGCGGTGGTGCGTCTGGTGCATGAACAGGTGGCTGAGCACCAGGCAGGCGAGGTCGCTCTTCGTCGGATCGGGGCCGTGCAGCATGTGGACGACGGCGTTGGCGCCCGCGTCGTCGAGCTTGTCGCAGAACGCGATCAGCTTGTTGTCGCTGGCGTCCTGCGCGGACGCGTACGACGCCAGCTCGTCGTGCGGCGCGAAGCGCCGGTAGGAGGACTCCATGTCGGGCTCGCCGTGCAGCGCGGCGATGTAGTAGCGGTCTACGGCCAGCAGGTGGTTCAGCGTGCCGATGATGGTCGGGAAGAAACTGATGCGCTTCGAGTGCAGCTCGGACGTCGACAGGTTGGCGAGCGCGGCATGCAGGCGGCGGTTGGCCAGGCGGTTGGCGTGCGCCTGGATGGCGAGCACGCGGGCCAGGCCCAGCGGGCGTGGATCGGATTCGGAAGTTTCGGACATCGGGTGCCTCCAGGTTCGATTGAACCAGCGTAGTCCGGATCGGGGCAAGAAGCGCGCGCGTTCCAGCACTGCCGCGTCACGATCAGGGGATCAATCCACGGGTAGCGCCGTCTCGTACTTCACCTCGCGCAACACCACGCTGCTGCGCACGTTGGCGACGCCCGCGGTCTTGAAGACCTTGTCCTGCAGGAACCGGTCGTAGGCCTTCATGTCGGGCGCCACCACCTTGATCAGGTAGTCGCCCTCGCCTGTCGTGCTGTGGCATTCCATGATCTCGGGACTGGATCTGGCCATCGCCTCGAACTGCTCGACCGCGCCCTCGCTGTGGCGCACCAGCGTGACGTGCGCGAGCACGCAGATCGACAGCCCGAGCTTCTCGCGGTCCAGCAGCGCCACGTAGCCGCGGATCACGCCGCTGGCCTCGAGCTCCTTCACGCGCCGCCACACGGGCGTGGCCGACAGGCCGACGTTGTCGGCGAGTTGCTGTGCGCTCTGGCGCCCGTCGCGCTGCAGGGCGGCGGCGATGCGACGGGCGACGCGGTCGATGGAGGCGGGGAGGGTCATGGGCGTATTTTCCCTCGAAATCCCTCCATCACGCGACATTCATTCCAGGAAAGAGTTTCTTACGAAACGTTCATTTCGATATTGACCGCATTTCATCGCATTGCGCAAGATCGCTGCGCCCCCCGAGGACTAGCATCCTGGATCCAGCCGCCCGCGCCCCGCGGAACGCCCAGCAGTGCAAGCCCGACGCCATGACCCTGCCCTCCTCCGACATCACGACGACCCCCGATCCGGACACCGCGCCGCTGCGCCAATACGCGCTGACGGACAACCTGGCCGCCGAGTCCGGGGCCGTGTTCCTCACCGGCACGCAGGCGCTCGTGCGCCTGCTGCTGATGCAGCGCCGGCGCGACCAGGCCGCCGGGCTGAACACCGCGGCGTTCGTCTCCGGCTATCGCGGCAGCCCGCTGGGCATGGTCGACCAGCAACTGTGGAAGGCCGGGAAGTTCCTGGCCGAATCGCAGGTGGAGTTCCTGCCGGCGATCAACGAGGATCTGGCGGCCACCGCCTGCCTCGGCACGCAGCGCGTCGCGCTCGACCCGAAACGCACCGTCGACGGCGTGACGGCCATGTGGTACGGCAAGGGCCCCGGGGTCGACCGCTCCGGCGACGCGTTGAAGCACGGCAACGTCTACGGCTCCAGCCCGCAGGGCGGCGTGCTGGTGGTGGCCGGCGACGACCACGGCTGCGTCTCGTCCTCGATGCCGCACCAGAGCGACCTCGCGATGCAGGCGTGGAGCATGCCAGTGCTGCACCCGGCCAATGTCGCCGAGTACCTCGAGTTCGGCCTGTATGGCTGGGCGCTCTCGCGCTTCTCGGGCGCGTGGGTGGGCTTCAAGGCGATCTCCGAGGTCGTCGAGTCGGGCATGACGGTCGACCTCGACGCCGTGCCGCTCGACTTCTCCCAACCGGTAGCTTTCACACCGTCGCAGGACCTGCACGTGCGCTCCGTCGACCTGCCGTCGCTGGTGCTGGAATCGCGCCTGGCCGAGAAGCTCGCCGCGGTGCGCGCGTTCGCCAAGGTCAACTCGGTCGACAAGCACATCGTCGCCAGCCCCAACGCGACGCTGGGCATCGTGACCGTCGGCAAGGCGCACTTCGACTTCCTGGAGGTGCTGCGTCGCCTGGAGCTCGACCCGAACGCATTGGCCGCGGCTGGCGTGCGCATCTACAAGGTGGGCCTCGTGTTCCCGCTCGAACCCACGCGCATGGCGGAGTTCGCGCAAGGCCTCGAGGAGATCCTCGTGATCGAGGAGAAGGCGCCGGTCGTCGAGCGCCAGCTCAAGGACCAGCTGTACGGCCTGCCCGACTCGCAACGCCCGCGCATCGCCGGCAAGACGACGCCCACCGGCGCGCCGCTGCTGTCGTCGCTGGGTGAGCTGCGCCCGTCGCGCATCATGGAGGTCGTCGCCGAGTGGCTCGCACGCCTGAACCCCGCGCTCGACCGCCGCCACCTGGTCACCGACTTCACGATGCCCTGCCTGCTGCACAACGAGGCCGACGCGACGAAGCGCCAGCCGTACTTCTGCTCGGGCTGCCCGCACAACACGTCCACCAAGGTGCCCGAGGGCTCGCGCGCGCTGGCCGGAATCGGCTGCCACTTCATGGCCAGCTGGATGGAACGCGAGACCAGCGGCCTGATCCAGATGGGCGCCGAAGGCGTCGACTGGGCTGCGCACTCGCGCTTCACGAAGGAAAAGCACGTCTTCCAGAATCTCGGCGACGGCACCTATTACCACTCGGGGTATTTGGCCATCCGCCAGGCGATCGCCGCCAAGGCCACGATCACCTACAAGATCCTCTACAACGACGCGGTGGCGATGACCGGCGGCCAGCCCGTGGATGGCTCGCTGTCGGTGCCCGAGATCGCGCGCCAGGTCGAGGCCGAGGGCGCGAAGCGCGTGGTGATCGTCTCGGACAACATCGCGCCGCATCGCGAGCATGCCAACCTGTTCCCGCAGGGCACGACCTTCCATCCGCGCGAGGCACTCGACGCGGTGCAGCGCGAGCTGCGCGAGATCGAGGGCGTCACTATCCTGATCTACGACCAGACCTGCGCCGCCGAGAAACGCCGCCGTCGCAAGAAAAAGGAGTACCCGGATCCGCCGCAGCGCGTCTTCATCAACGAGGCCGTGTGCGAGGGCTGCGGCGACTGCGGCCAGGCGTCGAACTGCCTCAGCGTGATCCCGGTCGAGACCGAGTGGGGCCGCAAGCGCCACATCGAGCAGAGCTCCTGCAACAAGGACTACTCCTGCATCAACGGCTTCTGCCCCAGCTTCGTGACCGTGACCGGCGCGACGCTGAAGAAACGCGTCGGCTCCGGCTTCGACGCGAAGCGTCTCGCGCTGGAGATCGAGAAGATCGGCCGCCCCGCGCCGTGGAACTGGACCGGCCCGTTCGACATGCTGGTGACCGGCGTCGGCGGCACCGGCGTCGTCACCGTGGGCGCGCTGATCACGATGGCTGCGCACCTCGAGGGCAAGCAGGCCTCGGTGCTGGATTTCATGGGCTTCGCGCAAAAGGGCGGCGCGGTGCTGTCGTTCGTGCGCGTGGCGCCGACGGCCGACCAGTTGAACCAGGTGCGCATCGACACCCAGCAGGCCGACGTGCTGCTGGCCTGCGACATGGTGGTGGGTGCGTCCGACGACGCGCTGGCCACCGTCAAGCCCGGCCGCACCGCGATCCTCGCCAACACCCACGAGATCGCTACTGCCGCCTTCGTGCGCAACCCGGACGCGACGATGCACGCCCCCGCGCTGATCGCCAAGCTGCGCCACGCCGCCGGCGACGAGCGCGTGCAGCTGGTCGACGCGCAGGCGCTCGCGCAGGAACTGATGGGCGACACGATGCCGTCCAACATCATCATGCTGGGCGCGTGCTGGCAGCGCGGCCTGGTGCCGGTGTCGCACGCCTCGCTGATGCGCGCGATCGAGCTCAACAACGTGGCCGTGGACAACAACAAGACCGCGTTCGCCATCGGGCGCCTGGCCGTGACCGACCCGGCGGCGTTCAAGCGCATCATGGGCGCCGACCAGCCGCCCGAAGACGCGTCAGCCAAGCTGTCGCTGTTCGGGCCCGAGGGCCTGATCGAGCGCCGCGTCGCCTTCCTCACCGCGTACCAGGACGCCGCGCTCGCCGCGCGCTTCCGCAATCTCGTCGAGGAAGTGCACGCGCGCGAGCAAGCGCTGGGCAGCGCGGGCGCGCCGTTGACGACGATCGTCGCGCAGCAGTTCTCGCGGCTGCTGGCGATCAAGGACGAGTACGAGGTTGCCCGCCTGTACACCGACGGCAGCTTCGCGCGCTCGCTCGCGGAGCAGTTCGACTCGGTCGGCAAGATGGAATTCCACATGGCCCCGCCGCTCATCGCGCGCCCGGGCCCCAACGGCCGCCCGAAGAAGATGAAGATCGGCGCGTGGCTGATGCCCGCGCTGCGCGTGCTGGCGAAGTTCAAGGGCCTGCGCGGCACCTGGGCCGACCCGTTCGGCCACACCGAGGAGCGCCAGCTCGAACGCCAGCTCGCGCTCGACTACGAGACGATGCTGCGCACCGAGATCCTGCCGCTGCTCGATGTCGACAAGCACGCCCTGGCGCAGCAGATCGCCCGCGTGCCGGAACGCATCCGCGGCTACGGCCACGTGAAGCTGGGCAACCTCGCCACGGGGCGCGCGCAGTGGCGGGTGCTGTTGGACCAATGGCATGGCCGTGGTGGCGACACGGCGACCAAGGCCGGCCCGAGCGAGCGTGGGCGAGTGATTCCGATCAGCGTGGCGTGAGGGCCGTCGGCGGCGTGTGTCCAGGCGGGTCAAAGCCCGTCATCCTGCGCGCAGTCGCAGGATCCACCTCCGTCGCAACGTCATTCGCCAACGTGGATCCTGCGACTGCGCGCAGGATGACGGATCACACCGCCACACGCCCTGCAGTCATTTCGAAGGCTCCCTCAGGCGTCGTCCCACCGGAACACGAACGACGCCCGCGCCCGCGACGCCTCGATCAGCCGTGCGTTCGGCTCGTCGGTAGACGCCACCCAGGCCGCCGCCTCGTCGGCGCTGCGCCCGAATTGCTCGTGGCGTTGCGTGAGCCGGTCGACGCGCAACGCGTCGTCGACGTCGACGTACCAGATCTCGTCCAGCAGCCCTTTCACCTCGGCCCACGAGCCGTCCTCCAGCAACAGGTAGTTGCCTTCGGTGATGACCAGCTGCGTGCGTGCGAAGACGGGAATCGCGTTGGCGATCGGCTCCTCGATCTCGCGGCGGAACTCGGGTGCGTAGACGATCTCGTCGTCGGCCTGGGCCAGCAGCCGCTTCAGCAGCGCGACGTAGCCCGCGCTGTCGAAGGTGTCGGGCGCGCCCTTGCGCGCGCGCCGGCCCAGGCGTTCGAGTTCGACGTTGGCCAGGTGGAACCCGTCCATCGGCACCACCTGCGCCACGTCGGCGAACTCGGCCTGCAGCGCGGCGGCCAGCGTGGACTTGCCGGACCCCGGCGGGCCGACCAGGCCCAGCAGCGCGCGGCCGCTGCGCTTGACCAGTTCGCGGGCGCGGATGCGCGCGCTGGCGGGAAGCGGGGGGAGAGTACTCATGGATGTCCAGTCACGGCGAGAGGGGAGCGCATGCCCGATGCTCGCGCACCCCCCATCCTACGGCGCCCGGCGCTTCCGGCGCTGCCGCTCGGATGCCGTCTGGAAAAGCAAGGGAGCGCGCGATCCGGCTCTGCCGGGCGCGTCGCGGAGCACCCCCTTGGGGGGCAGCGAGCGCCAGCGAGCGTGGGGGCGTCATTTCACCAGAGGCGCAGCCGGTCGTCCGGCGCCTTCCACATCTTGTCGCCCGGCTTGGTGTGGAACGCGTCGTGGAACGCGTCGGCATTGATCGTGGCGCCATCCGCGCGGAACTGGCCCGGCGAGTGCGGATCGACGGTCAGCAACTGCAGCGCGCGCTCGTCGCGCACCTTCGAGCGCCACACCTGCGCGAAGCCGTAGATGAAGCGCTGCTCGCCGGTGAGGCCGTCGATCTTCGGCGCCGGATGGCCCTTGAGCGACAGCTTCCACGCCTTGTACGAGATCTGCAGGCCCGACAGGTCGGCGATGTTCTCGCCCAGCGTCAGCTTGCCGTTCAGGTGCTGGCCCGGGATCGGCTGGTAGGCCTCGTACTGCGCCACGAGGCGGCCGGTGACGGCGTCGAAGGCCTTGCGATCGTCGTCCGTCCACCAGTTGCGCAGCCGTCCGTCGCCGTCGAGCTGGCTGCCCTTGTCGTCGAAGCCATGGCTGATCTCGTGGCCGATCACGGCGCCGATGGCGCCGTAGTTGACGGCGTCGTCGGCGGCCACGTTGAAGAACGGCGGCTGCAGGATGGCGGCGGGGAAGACGATCTCGTTCTTGTTGCCGCTGTAGTACGCGTTGATGGTCTGGGGCGTCATGCCCCACTCCGCGCGATCGACCTTGCCGCCGACCCGCACGACCTGGCGCCGGTACTCGAACTCGTCGCCGCGGTCGGAGTTGCCCAGCGCGTCGCCGGATTTCACGACGAAGGTCGAGTAGTCGCGCCACGTGTCGGGATAGCCGATCTTGACGCCGTACTTCGACAGCTTCAGGTGCGCTTCCTTCTTCGTGGCCGGCGACATCCAGGCGAGGCCGTCGATCGACGTCGAATAGGCCTTCATCAGGTTGGCGACCAGCGCCTGCATGCGCGCGCGGTACGCAGGCGGGAAGTACTGCGCCACATAGAGCTGCCCGACGGCCTCGCCGAGCGCGCCGTTGGTCTGGGCGACGCCGCGCTGCCAGCGCGGCTGCTGCTCCTTGACGCCGGCGATCGCCACGTCGTGGAACTGGTAGCTGGCGTCGCGGAAGGGCGCGGGCAGCACGCTGGCGGCGCTGTCGAGACGGGCCGCCTTGAGGTACAGCTTCCACGTCTCGAGCGGCTCGGACGTCACCAGCCCGGCCAGGGCCGTGACGTAGCTGGGCTGGCGCACGACGATGATGCGACCCGGCTGCAACTGCGATTGCTGCTCGAACACGTTCCAGTCGACGCCGGGCGCCATCGCCTCGAGCTCGGCCGGCGTCTTCGGGTTGTGCCCCAACTTCGGATCGCGCGTCTGGTCGCGCGGCCACTGCGCGGTGGCGAGCCGGGTCTCCAGCGCGATCACCTGCGCGGCGTGCGCGGCGGCGTCGGCGCTCGCCTCGCCCGAGAGCGTGAACAGCTTGGTCAGGTAGTCGGCGTAGGCCGCACGCGCCTTGGCGAAGCGCTCGTCGGACTTCAGGTAATAGTCGCGATCGGGCAGTCCCAGGCCGGACTGGCGGAAGTCGGCGATGTAGACGGACGGGTCGTCCAGGTCGGGGTTCGCGTCGACGCCCAGCGGCGTGCGCACGACGCCCTGCCAGTGGCCCATCAGGCCCACGAGCATGCGGGTGTCCTTGACGCTGTCGACGTCCTGCAGCGACGGCGTGACCGGATCGAGACCGGCCTTGTCGATCGCGGCCTCGTCAAGGAACGCGCGGTAGTAGTCGTTGACCTTCTGCGCGTTCGAACCGGGCGCCGGGTTCGTGGCCTGGGCACCTTCGATCAGCTCGCGCACCTGGTGGTCGGTGCGATCGCGCAGTTCGTAGAAGGTGCCCCAGGCCGACTTGTCGGCCGGGATCGCGGTGTTCTTCACCCAGGTGCCATTGATCGCGAGAAACAGGTCGTCCTGCGGGCGCACGGACGGATCCATGCCGGCGCGATCGACGCCCGCGCCCAGCCTGGGCGCACCGGTGGACTTCGTCGTGCTCGTGGTCGCCGTGCCGCCGGCGTGCGTCGTCGCGGTCTTGAGCGTGGTGGTCGTGGTGCCGGTCGCCTGCGCGTGCGCGGACGCGAAGGCGGTGCAGGCCAGAGTGGCGGCCACCGCGAGGGCGGCGCGACGGAAGTTCGGGTGAGTCATCGGGAAACCTCGCTCGGTTCAGGCGGAGAGACATGGAAAAGGGCCGCGCGGTTGGCACGGCCCTGGGGGTCACTCGACGTTCATGCAGGTGCTCCGCAGCCGGTTCACCACAGGCGAATTCGGTCCGCGGGCGCCTTCCACATCTTGTCGCCCGGCTTGGTGGCGAACGCCTCGTGGAACCCATCGCTGTTGATCGACGCCCCGTCGGCACGGTACTGCGGCGGCGAGTGCGGGTTGGTCGTGACCAGGTTCAGCATCGCCTCGTCGCGCATCTTCTCCCGCCAGGCTTGCGAGAAGCCGTAGTAGAAGCGCTGTTCGCCGGTGAGGCCGTCGATGACCGGTGCGGGCTTGCCGTTCAGCGAGATCTTCCAGGCCTTGTAGGCGATCTGCAGGCCCGACAGGTCGGCGATGTTCTCGCCCATCGTCAGCTTGCCCTTCACGTGCACGCCCGGCAGCGGCTCGTAGGCCGTGTACTGCGCATCGAGCTTGCTCGTGATCGCCTCGAAGGCCTTGCGGTCTTCCGGCGTCCACCAGTTGCGCAGCTTGCCGTCGCCGTCGTACTGGCTGCCCTGGTCGTCGAAGCCGTGGCTGATCTCGTGGCCGATCACCGCACCGATGGCGCCGTAGTTGGAGGCGTCGTCGGCCTTCATGTCGAAGAACGGCGGCTGCAGGATGGCGGCCGGGAACACGATCTCGTTCTTGGTCGGGTCGTAGTACGCGTTGACCGTCTGCGGCGTCATGCCCCACTCGGTGCGATCCACCGGCTTGGTGTTGCGAACGGTGTTGCGGTGGTACTCGAACTGCGCCGCGCGCACGGAGTTGCCGAGCGGGTCGCCGGCCTTCACATCGAGCCCGGAGTAGTCGCGCCAGTGGTCGGGGTAGCCGATCTTGATGCCGTACTTGGCCAGCTTGGCGTGCGCCTCGACCTTCGTCGCCGGGCTCATCCATGTAAGGCCGTCGATCGACTGCGCGTAGGCCTTCATCAGGTTGTCGACCAGCTCCACCATGCGCGCCTTGTAGGCGGGCGGGAAGTACTCGGTGACGTAGACCTGGCCGATCGCCTCGCCCATCGAGTCGTTGAGCGTGCCCACGGCGCGTTCCCAGCGCGCGCGGTCGGCCTTGAGGCCGTTCATCGCCACGCCATGGAACTGGAAGCGCGCCTCGCGCACGTCGGCAGGCAGCTCCAGCGACACGCTGTCGATCAGGTGCACGCGCAGATAGGCCTTCCAGACGTCCAGCGGCTCGGACTTGACCAGCTTGGCCATTGCCGAGAAATAGCTGGGTTGGGCGATCGAGACGAAGGGCGCATCCGCCAGCTCGCTGGCGCCGAGGTAGGCCTTCCAGTCGATGCCGGGTGCCGCGGCGGTGAGCTGCGCCAGCGTCATCGGGTTGTAGGTCTTGACCGGGTCGCGGTTCTGTTCGTTCGTCCACTGGATCTTCA
>Ga0307516_10004609_pt1 | contig 16907 bp, 23 predicted proteins | sample 19_EM_MG_FD_203310 | JGI IMG/M metagenome (GOLD analysis project Ga0307516, IMG submission 203310) | Populus trichocarpa ectomycorrhiza microbial communities from riparian zone in the Pacific Northwest, United States - 19_EM | ecosystem: Host-associated > Plants > Roots > Unclassified | place...
CGGATGAAGGATATCCCGACGGGGAAACTAGGTCCCGCGGGATCGCGGATCTCATTTGTATATATAGAGGTTCCGTATTCTTGTACGAACAAAATTAAGCAACCAATCATCTATATTATCTGACAGGGTCGGTGACCGGCTCAACGTCCATAGGATCCATCACCGGCTCGTCGTTCATACGATCGTCGACGTCTGTCGGATCGGTGACCGGCTCGATGTCTATAGGATCTGTCACCGGCTCGACGCCCACAAGATCCATAACTGGTTCGTCTGTTGGATCGGTGATGCGCTCACCCGAGGAATCCAAGAGACGTCTCAAGTCTTGATGATTGAGGTGCGCGAGACATCGATGCCACATATTTACTGTTTTTGAATGTGGAGCGGTTCGCAGCATCCTGATTTCGGATATGTGTACCGATCCATCCGTTGATAGGATGTATAGGACATCTTCAAGGTTGGCGCTAAGAACTTTTCGTCCATTTGCATCGGCAATCGAACATATCCCTGATCGGAATGATGACATATATCCGTGTGAGTCGAGTTGTCCTACTGACAGGAGAGATATTCGGAATTCCGGAACGAAGAGCGCCTCAATATCCACTCCACCCAGACGAACAACTCATTTCTTCTTTGCTTGTACTTGATGATCATCTCCCAATTTAATGATCATATTCGTTTCCTTAACTGAGTTCTTCCGGAAGTCTCGAAGATTGTTGCCGTAATTGTGAGACGCACCAGAATCAATCACCCAGGTTCCGTTTGACATTGCCGATCGATATGACGCTACCATCACCTCCGCGCTGAAGGAGGTGGACCCCGCGAGTCAATGTTGGTTGCCAGTAGGGTTGGGAGCAGGTCCGTATCCTCCTTGTCCGCGTCCGTTTCCGTCTTGCTCTTGGGCAGTCCTACTATTTCGTAGAGCATTTCCCTTTCTCCTGGCAGGACAGTTGCTTTTGATGTGTCCTTCTTCTCCGCAGTGGTAGCAACCATTCACTTGTTCATGCGCTCGCTTGTTGTCCTTCTCCTTGCTCCAGCAGTCGACAGTGTTGTGGGGTTCCAGTCTTGCACGAGTCACACCATTTCTGAAAGCGTTCCCTTCCTTGGTTGCCTCGTCGTCCTCCTCTTCCTCGTTGATTGCCACTTCTTCCACCTTGCTGAGTATACAGCGCTTCCGAGACAGCATCAGGCTTGACCGTCATTGCTTGGTTTTGTTCATGCTCCTTCAAGGCGTCTAGGACTTGTTGGATTGTAGTATCGGCTTGAGACTGGAGAATGATGACAATGACATCGAACATGGAGGGGAGGGAGGTGTAGATGTGGGTTTTGAATTCGGCATCGGATATGGCTTCAGCGGTTCCAATGAGCTGATTCTTGACTTCCAGTAGACAAGTAAAGTAGGTGTTGATCGGATCTCCAGTGACTGGGCGTAGGGCATGGAACTTTCGGCGAAGGGTCATTCGTCCAACAACAGTAGCGGCTGCATCCATCCTCGTAGCAAGCACAGTCCACATTTGGGCAGGGTCATCAATGTCTTCCACATGGACCTGAACCTCGTTGCAGCAGGATCCACTGATGATGGCACTGGCCTGATCGCGACGGGTCGTGTAATCGCTGTAGACCGCTCTTTCAACGACCGCCGCAGCACCGAATCCCACTGGGTTGTTTGGTTCTTGCTCTTCTCCAAGCACAATCCTCCATGCTTTGATTGATGCCTTTGAGAACACGACTACACTGCCTCTTCCAGGTGACGTAGTTGGTGCTGTCGAGGAGCTCAATGGTTCCAAGAGGGTGTTCGAAGGGTTTCGAGGTCACGGTGGCGGTAGGTACGGGGTTGCTTCTTTTCTTACTCGTGTGTTTGTCAGCGAGAGTTGTACGGAGAGTGTAGGAGGACGTAAAGAACAGGGCCTCGATATCGCCGGCCCCCGCGCTTACTGCTTAGCTCTCTTGGAGCTTGCTTTCGACGCGAGGAAGAACGATCGTAGGAGGTTTGTTGAAGTATTTGCGTGGCGGTTACGGCAGAGGGCTCATAACCTGTTAAAAATTGACCCGACCACGGAGAGAGAAAGGAGAGGGAGAGAGAGAGCGAGACAGAGAGTGGCGATAGTGGTGGTGATGGTTCAATGCGAGAAGAAGTTATGCTCGTATTCTATCTGTTGTCTACGGATGTAAGAGTAAAGAAGAAGAAAGAGAAAGACGCCGCTTTGGAAGAATGCCAAGCCGTCGAACAATGCCTCCCCCGCCGTTGCCACGGCGTCGCTTCCGTCGGCGTCACTCCCGTCGACGCACCTACGCCAGCGCGGCGGGAAGCATTTTCAACATCAGCGTGCTGGGTAGATGGATATTCAGTCAGCACACTATTGCTGAATGGCCATTCATAATGGGTTATACTACTTACCGGAGTTCCGTGACGAGCGCATGCCACGCAAGAACAGCACGGTAGAAACGTACGGCCGCCATGCCTTGTATGCCGTCAATCGGGAACGCCTTGGCACCGACAAGGAGCAAGCATCATAGTAACTCCCGGTGAATTTCGGAGCAGCTGTCGGAAAGTTGCTTCATTCCACCTGTGGCAACTTCATGCACCCAACACACAAATTCCGTGAAATTCTAGTGTGGGACCTCGTCCAAGAGCAATTGGAGCCGACCAAGCAGCGCATCACCCGGGGTGTCCTGCAGTGGCGGCGATCCATGCACATCGTGGAGGTCCCAAACTTTAAGATCCACGGTCCAGAGAATTGCCTGTTTTGCTGACGAAATCGTTGCAGACCCAAACCGGCTAATGGGGGAGGGATCCAAATTTTTCAGCGAGGATCTGGCTGTTTGCGGAGACCAGAAATCCTCCGCCTCAACTCCAGGGAGGAGATCTTCCGAATCCAGCTCCGAATTTTCCGGCACCAACAGCTTTGGTAGTAATGGTTCGCCCAAGGCCGTAAGAGGTGGGGGGTGAGGAGAGTTTGGTGTGCCGTCGGACGTGCGGGCTGCGAGTTTGGGGTTCTATTAGTTAGGAAACCTAGAGAAAATGCACTCGAACAAGACTTACCTTTCTTATTCTTACGCTTCCGATATGCCTTTTCGCGTGCCAGTCGACATTTTGCCATGGGAGGACTAGTGGAGATGGTGCTGAACGGTGTGGTCTGGTGTGTAATGATGGGGAAACGTGGGGAGCGGTCTGCAACGGTGCGGCGGTGGGGAAGGTGAGGTAAGGTGTTGAAGTCAAGTTCGAGACACGGGGGAGAAAATACGAGCTGTAGAAGAGGTTGGAGAAAGAGCGGTGTTGACCCTGCAATCGAGTGCTATGTACAGGATACGGAGCCATCTCGCCCAGCCACTCGCTTGTCAGTGTCTCGTGCTGACTAACCGTCATCTGCCCCAATTTTTTCCAAGACGAGGACCTCGTCATCCAACATAGCAAAGAAACATATCCGGACCCATCAAACTGCGGAAGTCCACCGCTCCTCGCGAACCGATCAAATCCTATTCCGCTGCTCTCTTTCCCTGGCAACACACCCGAGCACACACCACAACAGGGCGCCTCTCACTCGCCATCCACCTCCTTGACGTCGTGCTCATCGCATTGAGTCTCACTCGCAAATTTGCTTTGTTTCTGACACGCTTTGCCCTAACCCGAGCGCAGGGAGACGGAAACCCGTAGATCATCCTGGTGAATGCGATCCTTCAAGCTGGACGGCTTGTCGTACACCAATCGAACGGTACCCAAGTCGTAAAACAGGCACAGGAGACAGGAGGTCGATAGCGCTCGCCGTAGCTACCGGACACCGGACGTCGACGGGAGCGCATCCAGTACCCGGACGTCGTCCAGATCTCTCGCGGTAGCCACCGAACGCCGGACGTTGACGTGAGCGCCACCGTAGCCGCCGGACACCGCAAGTCGAGAGCGTTTGCCGTAGCCCCCAGATGGCAGGATATCGGCGAGGGAGTCCGGATGTCAAGAGTGCTCGATATAGATAGGTAGGAATTCCGTTACTTAATCTTTTCACTGAGACTGGATGACCGCTCGCTATATATACATGTACGTTCAACCCGTTCCCTAATACCGGCTCGTCTAGATCCTTCGGTGGCATCTTGCCACCTCCGGTCTAGATGTCACCGGTGGCTATTGGCCACCTACGCCACCCGATACATTCCGCGCGCGCATCTGCTCGCAGAGGTCTAGGCAGGCCTCGGCCATGGGCCACGTTGGGCGATCGATATATCTAACAAGTCTACATAGGCTGAACGCGAGCATGATTAAACAAATATCATGCTCGCACGGATTTGGTTCCGTTTGTCAAGTCCCTCACCCGTACCAATCGCATTCCTACAATCTCTTCGAACAGCGTTAACTCATCTCCCAAACCTTTCCAGACGACTGCTGCTGGTCCAGCCTGGCAAAATGTCGACTGGCACGCGAAAGGCATATCGGAAGCGTAAGGATAAGAAGGGTAAGTCATGTTCGAGTGCGTTTTTTCAATGTTTCCTAACTAATACGACCCCAAACCCGCAGCCCGCACGTCCGACGGCATACCACACTCTCCTCACCACACTCCAAATCCGTAAATCATTCAAGACTTGAGTATCATTACCATGAAAAACAGGGGCAAGTAGGCACAACTTTCGGTCAGACTGAATTGATACGCTAGAGAATAATTGTGCGAATATAAACGGCGGGTTCTGGAGTATCGACGACTATGCGAGTGGTATTCACAGTGATGTCGCATGTCTTCTGTATCCTTAGTCAGTCCCCGTGACTGCTACTGCTATAGATATGGGCAGTGGCGTCATATCGTCACAAGACAACAATCACATCGCCACTTCACTCCCGCTGACTGGTTATGAGCCCTCTCCGCAGCTTCATCAAACCTTTCGCGCATACTCGATAAAAATAAAAATAAAAAAGTGATTCAAAAGGAGTTCCTCATCCTCCAGCCCAATACTATTTCCTCTAATCGAAGAATTTTCCCTATTTGTCCTCAATTAGCCACCGAATCTCCTAAACTTGCCACCGAAATCATACATCATGTCGTTCAAGCTTGACAATGATATTTGGTACCAGTGGAAGCACGGCGCGATCAAGAAGCTTGATGGAAGCAATTATGAAGACTGGAAGTGAAGTGTCCAATCGATGGGCGGTGTAGCCAAGCGGTGCTTGACTTTCTCTTGACTACAGATGTGGGAAGATGGGTGTCGGCTGAGGATGACGCAGAGCGTGAGGCGTCGGAATGGAAGCTCTGGGAGCGGGAAGAGCCGGAGAAGGAGAGGAGGATGGAAGCTGAGGGGTTGGGTGCCTGGGCGGACGTACCGCTGTTCCTCCTCACACCCTCCTTCATGGTGACTGCAGACGAGGAGTAGGGGGCAGGTGTGGGGTTTCCCTTTATTTCAACTTCCTTAGTCCTCGGTCACGATATCCTATGGCTTCTCCTTCGCGATTTACTTGGTGCGCATCACATTTTCTTGGGACAGGTCTAGGCGGAGGGTAAAGGGGAGCTTGCAACGAGCCGCCACCGCGCGGACAGCGGACGGGAAAACTGGATAAAATGTACGCCGGCATATTCTAGATAGGCTGCACGCGAGTATGAATAACCAAAAAAAAACCTTCGACCGGCACCCACCGCCCCCCACTTAGCTGCTTCTTTTGCTTCTGGGTTATTTTTTTTCATATGCTCCGATGTGGCTGAGCCAATGACATGCTCCCATGAAGTGGTAAACCATACGGCGATGGTCAAGCAGGGCTGCTCCCACCCGTGTCGAAGTGGGGGTGGCGATTCTCGTTAAATGCACCCCCGCCGATAACCACAGCTGGCGGCAATGCCAATCAACATAGTCATAATTGCCCCCGGATGAACAGACATAGCAATCACCAATCAGAGCCCTGGTCCTCCATTCTTCTCGTATTCACGCAAGATTCCTGGTGAGCGGTTGAGCCTGGTTGGAGTCTTGGCGTTGGCTACATCGTCGGTTCCCGCATGATGTGGTCCCTGTCTGGCCGCCTTCTGAAGTGAAAGGCTGCGCACGATGCATGAAGCTAATTATTTTGCAAAATAATCCCTTGAAGAAATTTAGTTTCACACTAATTATGACATTCTGCTAGTTTTCGCCGCTGGGTGCGGTAATTGTATACCACTAAACCACACCCCCGCGATGAACGTCAACAGTAGCGCGGAAGATAATTCCTTCAAAGGAGTTATTTTGTGAATCAGTACGCGCCTCCGTCGTATAGTGCGTAACATTTTTGGGGAGAATCTTGCCTCCGAAGATAAGGGGGGTTACGGAGGCTGCCCTGCTTTCACCGGCCCCTTTCTCTCCCAGAAAGCACATTTTGGTACTGCGAAGTGCCAGGTGGGACATGACCAGCAAAACGTAACGGATGGGTCCTGCGAAGCTCCAGGTATAGTGGTCCAGCGGTCGCGCGCGTTGGGAGAGCGAGGACGAGTACAAGGAGAGGAGCGGGGTCAAGGACAAGGACAACAGCGGCAGCAGGGTCGAGGACAGGAACACGGATAGGGTCAAGGGAACGGGTACAAGCGCAAGATCACGGAGATAAGGACACGGAGACGGCATACACAAGTTGTGGAGTACCAATCTACGGTGGGCGATCGCCCTCGTTATATACCAGACCTTCAGGCCAGCACCCACACAAGCACACACCGACACTGGCAAACACCGATACGTTTCACATTCCATGTCACGCTCCTGCATTCCGGTACCCAGCACACCTTCCCTTCTAGATCCCTCTACAGCACCATGTTTCGCCCACTGCCTGGATACACAGTGCCCCGCCTAAATCTGGTACAACCGTGAAGCGAAAGTTTTCGAGCTACTACCGGCCACTATGCCATCGGGCTTCTATACCTTTGGCACGCAGTACTTCTTTTTAGTTGTCCGGCCTCCCGCCTATCGCCAAGCTTCCACCCACTTTTTCTCGTTGACGGCAATTCCCTATGTGCTGGGCACCATCGGAACTTGTTGGCATACAGGGATCGATAGAGACGAAGATAGTGAATTAGTTGATTGATACAACGTCGAAGGAGGAACATTCTCTCTATATACAACATGCCTGAGGGACTCGCTAGGGGTAAAGGACGGAAGGCTGTCTCCCAAGCTGGCGCTCGGAGACTCGGGCAGCTGTCATCTCCGGACGTGCCGCTTCCGGTCCGTCATCTCCGGACGCCCATTATTCTGACAGATCTCGATGGTGATACCCGTTCTGGCCCTACGTAGCGCCGCGATGCCAGATTTGGCCGTTCCTCCACACCACCGCGTACCCGCCAGCCTCAGCATCCAGACGCGGCCCATCCATAAACATGGTGATCCCACTTCCGACTTTCGCTGCCTTGTCCTTAGCCTTGGCTTTCTCCCCCTGCAGCAGCTCGACATCGAGGTTTCTCGCTCCCCAAGCAGAATTGTGCTCTTCTTCTTTCCAGCGTTGGTGGGGGCATTTGTGACCTGCGGTGAACGGTCAGATCTAATATTGTGTTGGAAATCTCTGCACTCCACTGGATCGTAGGGTCGAAACTAACCTTCTATTCTTTCATTGTGGCATATCGGAATATGGTAGCGACGAAGATCGTGGGCTGCCTGCGGACATTAACGATAGAAGATGCAGTCGAAAGCCTAGAGTAGCATATTGGCCTGGTAGAGCTCGAATGCATGATCTTGCTGCCTTCCCGGCAGGGTCCCAAAAATCACTCGAAAGTAGCTTGCCTACTGCAAGATTGTCTGACCCGAGTCAGATGCCTTCGGATTCGATTCCAGCTCACAGACTACTGTCCGGCGCCTCCAAACCATCCACCTGCTGGTTCTGCTGGCGGCGATGACGTCGACCTTATGTCTGTAATTGCAGCTAGAGAGGGGGAAGTCACGGGACATTACATAGGGAAACCGCGTCAAGATAATACGTTGTGGTAGTGCGTAATTAGTGGTTTGACAATACATTCGAACCATCTCAACATGTTCACTTCTTTGGGGTCGTTGGGAAAGCCCTACCTCCCATTATTCACCGCCGCAGTCGGCTGAAATCAGGGGAGCATCATACTTTCTAGCGGTATCCATCGTGTTCCTGAGAAACGTTGATTTCCTCCGCACATAACCGAACCAGCATCCACAGATAATCAACGTTGGTGACAACGCAGTTGAATAGCCTAATTACTATCCGGCAGGCCATCCATTGCGAGACGACTCGGATTCGGTGACAGCGTGGTTAGGAGCCGAAATTTGGTTCCATGGAACTGGCTTGCGGAATCAGATGTGCGGCGAACAGGAGAGGCCGGCCTGCGTCCGTTCTGCACGACAGCGGTAACAGACAGCGCGGGCGTATCGAGGTCAAGAGGGCTGCCGGGCATTGTAGAGACAGCGCTGGTAAAAGTTCGGAACGTTGAAAGCGGAGGATGGCAGAGAGGATGGGCTGTTTGACAGGTGCAGCAGGGAATGAAGAAAAGATAGGAGAGTCTAAGAGACTTCAAGACAGCGAGGTCTGCATAGGGTGGGGTTGTTGAAGTTTCCGTTTTTTTGGAGCTTAGCTTTTCCGTATTAAGCGCAAACGTGGAAAGAAGAAGGATAGACAATGAAGTAGAGTTATCAGGTGCCTACCCAACTTTGGCGGACACTAGCCGTAAATTGGCACCAAGAATGGCAGGAGCGAAACAGCGAGGTAGTAGCTCCAAACAATCCATCCGCTCTGCTATTATGCGCTTTCCATATTACGCACATTCTCTAGCGCTGCCTCTACAATATCGGGTAGCCCGCCTGATCTCGATACGCTCGCGGTGCCTGCTGCTGCTAGCTGTCGTGCAGATCGGAAGCAGGTCGGCCGCTGCCATTCGCCGCACATCTGATTCCCCACGACGATTCCATACATACAACTCTCCGCTCCTTACCACGCTGTTGGCGGCGGGACATCATCACCGAGATCCGGTGGTGCCTGGCCCACAAGGGGGCTGCAGGAAACGAGGAAGCCGGCAAGTGGGCAAAGATCGCAGCGGAGGAGCCAGACTCCCGCGGGATGGAGTGGCTAAACTTCTCCGACTGGATGGAAGCGCGGGTAATGCCGCTCGCAAGGTCCCTCGCCAACCTCAAACGGGAGATCCCTGAGAAAAAGTTGGCAGAGGCGCGCCAGTGGGTAGGAGGCAGGACCACCAGGACCAAATACCGGATGCCGAGGAGCCAGAAGCCAGATGGCGCGGTCGCTGGGAGTACCAAGAGACTCGCCTGCAGGTTCTAACAGCTGAAGACGGGGCACTGTCTGTCCGGGCAGTATCTCAACTGAACGAAGAGCCGGTCCACCCCGCGCTGCTGGTGGTGCCGGTACCCCAATCAGACCTGGGAGCATCTGCTCAAGGTTTGCCCGGAGTGGAAGGTCCAGCAGAAGATTCTGTGGGCAGAGGTGCGGAAGAAGACCGGGAGGTGGAAGGATAGGTGGAAGATCCGTGACCTCCTGGCGGACGAAAGGTGCAGCCGGGCGGTACTTGAATTCCTTGCCTCTACGGATGTGGGAAGACGGGTACCGGCCAAGGAAAACGACGCGGTGAGCGCAGTGTCGGAGATGGAGGTACGGGAGTGGCTGGAGGAGCAGGGGGCGGGGGTGGAGGAGCCGGACGGGGGAGGGGAGCCATTGCTGTTCCTACCCACGCCCGATTTCATGGCGTCCGCGGGAACGGCCTGAGGGGTCGGTGGGAGCGCTTTCCTTTGTTATTCTCCTTTACTTCTCACACTCGCTTTTCTCTCCCCTTTGTCATTTCCTTGGTGTGCTTCACAACTTCTTGGGACAGGCCTGGGTGGAGGGCAAAGGGGCGCCTGCAGCGAGCCGCCACCGCGCAGACAGCAGGCAGGATAGGACTGTACATAAGCTCGCCATGATCTCCTTAGGTCGCACGCGAGTAATGATTAAACAAGAGAACCACGCTGTTGTCGAATCCAATCCGTCTGGCGATGGATGGCCTGCTGGACAACGAGCTATTCAACTGTTTTGTCATCAACACTGGTGACGTCGGGACGTTGTGTGGTTCGGTTAGGGGCGGAGACGTTCGATGTCACTCAGGGACATGACTGATACTGAAGGTTCAGTATTAGGTGGGGAGGAATAGAAAGGGAGTTCGCTAAAGACGAATTGGAGGGGAGAAGAGAAATTAAAAATTGTGACCCTGTGTGGTGTGATAGGGACAGCATCAGGAACGAACCCTCTTGGAGACATGCTAAGAAGTCCCAGTGCTGACAAAGTATTCCGTTCTGACCCGCATGCACACTAACCTGCTTTTGTCCATCAAATCCTGCAATTATTCCGTCACAAGCCCATTACTAGTGGGAGAGTTCTACAAAGATTGTCGCTCAGAGACATGGGTAGTGCCATGGGAGTAAGACCAAGTTCTACGGGCTTGTAGGAACTCCTCGAGTGGGTGGTATTCATGAAAGCCTATCAGACTTGGTGAGATATGGTGGGTAGCGCCTCAGTTGGTTATCTATTCATCAGTATTACGTGTGTTTCCAGCCACTCTTGTCATTACAGTGAGGCCGTGTACTGCAGTGTCTTCAGTTTTGACACAATGGATGGATGCTAACCTTTCACACATGTCTTCTCTTCTCTGTCTCATATTGGTGGCTCTATTCTTGACTTCACTAACGATCGCTTTGTGTCCTTTCGTTGTGCAGTAGTAGCACATGATATTGCTGTGATCCGAGGTGACCTGTTTCCTATTGTAGGGCTTTCGACGGTGTTTGCCTTTTCCGTTGGTTCGATGGTGCTTGCCACCATTGACGTTGGCAGAAAGGGCATTGCTGGAGGTTCCAGCCAGAGTGAGGTTGGAGCCAGTGTGGTGTTGCAAAGAGCTCGTACAGTTTCGTGTTTAACCAGAGTTGTTCTGATGGAGTTGAGTGTTTGTACTTCAATTGCCCGGTTCTTGAGGATGTCCACAATATTCGTGAATTGCTCAGAAAGAGTCGAGAAGACGCGCATGATTAGGTATTACTCCGTAACTTCATCTGGAGTTCCTTCCAGCTCCTGACTGATATCCGAAGATGAGGAGGTGTAGTTTGACACAGATGTTCCGGGCTTCATCACAGCGGAGTGGAGACGGGCAAGGGTAGTGACGAGTGTAGACTGGGATATGGCATCATAACATCAACATAGGGCTTTCTAGGCTCTGTGCGGATCACGATGTCCGAGACGATTGAGAAACATTCGAATGCTGGGTTCAGTTGACGACCAGATCGTTCTGGAGGCATGGTGCGACCGCTTGCGGAAGTCTCGAGCCTGTGCCATTGCGTTGCCTGTAGGTGTGAGTTCTGTACTGAGGACTATTTCGAGGGAGTTGTTCATTGCGAGGAGGTTCGTAATGTTGTTCTTCCATGAGTGGTAGTGTCTGGCGCTAAGGATAGGTGTCGAGCCATGCTTGAATGTGTACGTGGTCGAGTTGGTCTGTTGTTGACGCGATGTGTTGAGGCTTAAAAAAAAAAGTTCGGGGCTGGGGTATCAGATACTAAGGCGGTTTCGGATGGCGATTGGCAAATGGTCAGGTACGGAGGTGCGAATATTGATAGGTGGAGGATTGAGAAAGCGTCAATCCGGGCTCATAACCTGTTGGAATATATAGATGGATAAAGGTGAAGATTGTATTATAGTACTATGCGGGTGTAAGCTTTTTTTATATATAGGAGGGCCGTTAGGACGAAGGGCGGAAGACTGCCCCCCGAGCTGGTGCTCGGAGACTCAGTCATAACTGAATGCTACCTCTGGTCCGCCATGGCCAGTCGCCACCTCTGGTCAGTCATGGCCAGACGCCCATTATTCTGACAAGCCCTATTCCTCACACCGCAATAACTACCTTGACTATATCGTAGGTACAATGTAAGAGAAACCAATTATCTCATAGACTCGCCAAATGCCTCAGTAAGTACGTACGGGTGTGAACTACTGCTGTTGCACACTTCAAGAAGAAATCCTACATATGCACTCATTGGCATTAGGCACAATGTGACCCTAACCCGGTTCTGCGAGCATCATCCTCGATTGTCGCCCTTAGGCAATAAACTCAGAACAGCACCGCACAGGTTCCGCAGTACGTCACGGTCTTTTGTCGCCCGCCGCGCTGTAGCAGGGCCAGCCTCGCCGGGCTGATGAGGCCCGGAAGGCTAAAGGGAAGTTTGACGGAGTGTCGCCCTCAGGTGGCATGACTCACGGATTTGGATGATTAAGCAGGAGGCGAGCAGGGTATATAAGTAGATAGCTCTCCCACTCTTAGGAAGACAACTCTCTTCTCTTCTTTGCCTTTCCTGTCTCCTCTTGTTGCGCGCATCGTAACACACAATGGCAGTGTAGTATGGCGATCGCAGCGTCCCGTTCCACGACCGCAGTTGGGCGGCGATTCCATGACACGCTGAAATATTCGGTATCTTCCTATCCAATGTACAGCTTATGGTGCAGACGCAGGGTTACCGGACACTTCACGGTTCGATTTAATAGACCAGCCTTGGTGAAAGCAAAGTGCGTTGCCTGCGTCCCTCCACAACTTTGGGGGTCCATTTCGATCAACCGGGAAGTGTGTTTAGAAGCGGCGCTTAGCGTTAACCAAGGGCGAACCCTAACCTACTCGTTGCAGCTTTCTTGTGCTATCAAATCGCAAGCTAATGCACCGACCCACTGCTTGGTGGGGTGCGGCTTCGACCCTCACCCCGGCAATATAATTTCAACACTGGCCCTCTCCGACCCTCTTCACTTCACTCGATCAGCCACAAGTTGGCAATGCTTTCCCGACCAATAGGTCACCACTGAAACACTCCCGCAGGTGCCACGGCACCTGCTATCGCCGCTGCGAGGCCTGTTGTTATGAGCGTACTGCGGAAGTGGGAGTCGTTTAGAAACTAGAAGATTTGATACGAGAGAGTGAGAGACCGGAGAGAGAGAGAGAGAGAGAGAGAGAGAGACCGGAGGGAGAGCGAGAGAGGTTTGCGATTGCTTGAAGACTTGGAACTATCTGTGAGAGCGGAAATGAGAGACGTTATATACAGCAGCGGCCACCTGGCCAAGATGGCGCCGATGTCGGCATAATGTCTCGACCTCCGCAACATAAACTTCCTTTCCCGCCGGAGTCCAGAACATGTCAACAAAACCCAATCCAACAGAGTCCAGAACATGTCAACTAAACCCATTCCAACAGAGTCCAGAACATGTGTTCCTTCCGCCGGGAGGTCTTCCGCGCCCCCGCCGCCACCACATATCTAATCTATCCCACTAACCACAAGAAAGGAACAAATGGGAAAGATAGGAGATAGGTGTGATAGCGCTAATTTCAACAAGGCCATCGATGGCCAGCCATATAGCGTAAGTAAACTGTAAAACCCTTGCCCGATACCATTGTACGAGCTACTTTACCTTTCCATCTCCCTCTCATTCCCGCCCCCCACCCATTAGCTAATCGACCACTCCCTGCTGCGTGCCGGCGTCAGACTGTTCTCACTGATTTACCGCACCATTGACAGATGGAGGTGCTGACAGCACTCGCCTGTTACAGGAGTCTCGCCACCTCAACCGCCATCTCCACCCTCGCCATCGAGGCTTTCGCGGGGAGGTAAGAGTAACGAACTCTTGGGAGCGCTAGGTGAGAAGGTACGGCCAGATCATTATGCGGCAGACGCGTAAGATTCGGAGGAGACGGAAGACCTGGCTGTGTCGCCGGGCGAAGAGAATGTGGCCAAAGTGTTCTCCTATCACCATAAGGAACTCGAAAGTAACTGTTAGGAGGGATCCTATTCTTGTTGCGGTGCGCAGATGTCCTTGGTTCAATGATGGAATAGCTCTCTGCATTCAAAGGAGACTCCCCTCCGTCGAGGTTTCCAGCAGCTGCTCCACGAGGACTCGCAAGTCATCAAAGACAACGCAATTAATACATTGGGTGAGTGGTGTGTCCTCACGTGTTTCCCTTTCATATCGTCTACGCTGGTTGGCTTTGCGGATTCCCTGATGTGTTGCTCAAGCGAGCAGCCTTGGCCGTTGCTCATGCAGTAGGCCCTTGCGCGTTGCTCAATTGGTCCCCTCTTTCCATACGCGAAATTTGGCATTCCTGAAGTCAAAGATTCTCCCGAAGATTGCAGTTGGGCTAACCTGTGCGTAGTGTGGCTCGCCCGGGCAGTCGCGGGTATCGCCGATCACGGCCCCTGTTATGTTGCGGTTGCCGGAATGTGCAAACGTACCTCGGCCCACGAATATCGGATACTTGGAGATGCAGCAGGTTCTCCCGCTGCTCTGCAGCATGTCAGAATAATGGGCGTCCGGAGATGACGGACCGGAGCCAGCACGTCCGGAGTTGACAGCTGCCCGAGACTCCGAGCGCCGGCTCGCGAGACAGTCTTCCGTCCTTTACCCCTGGCGAGTCCGTCAGGCCCGTTGTATATAGAGAGAATGTTCCTCCTTCGAAGTTGCATCAACCAATCAATTCACTATCTTCATCTCTATCGATCCCTATATTCCAACATAGTAGCTGAAGGTTATCGCATGCACAAACGAACAATAGCGGCGGGTTTTAAGTGAGCATGAGTTGAGGTACGGTTTTAGGTGTCTACCTGCCGAACTGCCATCCCGATTATTTCCCCTACAGCGGAACCATCCCGGTGACCACTCAGCATTGGAGGATTTTGGCGGAGGCCCCATCAGCTAGGTGGGTGTCGATGCTTTGACAGGGCTTCTGTCGCACTCACCTACAACGCCGGGGTGCCTACAATTGGCCTGAAAAAGCTTACACCCGAGTTCGTCCTTCGAATCCCTCGCCAGGAGGGCAAGAGCGCACTTCACCGGCTTTCGGAGATCTACCATCACAAGTGCGACTGGGTTTATTAAACCGTGTAAATTACGACATCCGTGGCAGACTTGGTGGCGCCAAGAAACGGAACGCTTCCAATGCCACTCTTCGACATCGATCGTGCGAAGACCTTCAAAAGATATACCTCTCTGCAGCATTGCGAAAGATTTTGAGCGCGATGGGACGGCCAACATCAGTGGAGTCTTCGCATACATCTGGGATGCTGCTGATATCACCTACATGATCGACGCCGAATTCGACTTGCACCATCACCACTATCGTGCGGACGGTCATCGTGGCAAGCGATGCGAGTGGGCGCGGAACATGTGGTACTCGCTGATCCAGCTGATTGGAAGACATTGGCACTTCAGGTCGTATCGCCGTCCAGCGTGCGAGTCACACTCTCCGCAATTTCGCCTCACGCGTTGAGGTGAATCCGTGCTCTTCACTAACCTTTCCAGAGGGCTGAGCTACTCAGACCGGACGGAGGTACGCCCAATGCCGCTTCCACGATCCCTCGCAAACCTCAAGCGGGAGATTTCGGAGAAGAAGTGGGTGGAAGCGCGGCGATGGGTCGGGGGGCAGACCTCCAGCTAGTAATACAAAATGCCGGAACGCCACAAGCCGGATGGCGCGATAGCTGAGAGCACCAAGAGGCTTGTCTCAAGGTACTACCAGCGGAAGGACAGGGCGCGCCCGCACTGAACAGTACCTGCACTGCGCTATGGCTCGTCCCACTGCCCGGTGCTCGTGGTGGCGGTGCCCCTCGCAGACGAGAGACCACCTCTTCAAGGTGCGACCGGAATGAGAAATGTAGCCGAAGATTCTGTGGGCGGAGGTGCGAAAGGAGACTGGGAAGTGGAAGAGCCGGTCGACAGTCCGGGACTTGCTGGCCGACGGGAGATGCGTACCGGCAGTGCTGGACATCCTCGCCTCCACGGAGGTGAGAAGGCTGGCGACGCCGCTGGAAATAGGCGACGCCGGGAGTAAGGCGGCAGGGTGGGAGCTCCGAGAGCGCCGGGAGAGGGAGGACGAGCCGGAGGTGAAGGCGGAGGAGCAGGGTGCCGCGAGGGAGTTGGGGGCTGGGGAGGAGCTGCCGCTGTTCCTGCCCACGCCCCCCTCTCATGGCATCGGAGGGAGAGGGGCAAGGGGCGGACGCCGTGTTGAAAGAATATCGATTCGGTGGTGAAGATCAATATCTCGTATATTGAACAAGTATATGGAACTGGAAGAGAAGTACAAGAAGAACAGCAGATATCCCTTCTTACTTCCCCGCTCTTGCGTAAACGTGTCCTCAACAAAACTGTAAAGCAGAAGCGCCAACCTAAAGACTGTCTCGGCGCGAGAAGCATTTCCAACACGCCGTCTTCCTTTGTTATTTTCCTTTGTGGCTTCCTTGGTGCGCGTATTACTTTCTTGGGACAGTTCCGGGGGGGGGAGCTTGCAACATGCCGCCACCGCGCGGACTGCGCACGGGAAAATTTGGGTAAAATGTACGCCGCCATGATCTATATAGGTCACATGCGAGTATGAATAAATTAATTGAAAACAATTCACTTTTCCAGATACTGGTGGTGTGACGTGAAGATGCCAGCACCCAGAGGCTGAGGAACTGGGTACGACACTCTGGTGCCGGTCCGTGGCAGTCGGTGATGGCAGGTGGCGAGGCATGAAAATGCCAGCCTCCGGTGGCGGGAGGGGAAGGAAAGGCGGACCATCAGTTGCTCTCCGGCCGGGATGCCTTCTAATCGAGCTGACTTCCGCCCCATTTGGAAGTCAAATTACACAGACGGTCTGGTCCGCGTGCGGAGACGAACGGCAAGACTAGGTGTACACACCAGTGGGTTTATTCTCAGCATGACCGTCAATTAATCGGCAGCCAGTTCGCGGTCGCGGGCGTCAATGGCACTGCGATGCCTAGTGTCCTTCCAAACGCCTGAGCTACGGGGTGAGTGCGAGTTCGGAGCGATAAGGAGGAAGCGGACAACACTGCGACTAAACAGCGCCGCACCGATTACCCGAAGCACAGAACCAGCGTCCCGCAGGTCGACTGTGGAACAAAGTGAGAGCGTCAGCCCACAGGAAAGTAACGAGATCGGTGGCGGGGCACGCGAGGACCAACCA
>Ga0307516_10004610_pt1 | contig 16906 bp, 12 predicted proteins | sample 19_EM_MG_FD_203310 | JGI IMG/M metagenome (GOLD analysis project Ga0307516, IMG submission 203310) | Populus trichocarpa ectomycorrhiza microbial communities from riparian zone in the Pacific Northwest, United States - 19_EM | ecosystem: Host-associated > Plants > Roots > Unclassified | place...
GCGAACTTGCGGTCATAGCGGCGCGCGGATTCGATCTCGCGGGCCAGGATCTGGCTGAACATCACCCGGTTGGGCAGGCTCGTGAGCCCGTCATGCATGGCCAGGTAGCTGATGCGCTCCTCGGCCCGCTTGCGCTCCGTGATGTCGCGGGCCACGCCGCGGTAGCCCGTGTAGGCGCCTACCGCGTCAAAGGTGGGGGCGCCGCTCACGCTCAGCGAGCGCATCTCACCGCCCACCGGGCCGGTCATGACCAGGTCGCGGAACGGCGCGCGCGCCGCCACGACCCTGCGGTGCGGCTCTTCCCATCCCGCCTCGATGTCGAAGCCCACCTCGCCGGGCCGCCGGCCCAGGCAATGGGCCACCTGATCGGCGTAGCGGCCTTCCAGGCGGCTGAAACGGCCCACCGCGTCTTGTTCCCAGTACCAGTCTGAGGAGAGTTCGGTCAGGGCGCGGAAACGGGCCTCGCTCTCGCGCAGGACCTGCTCGGCTTCTTTGCGGCGCATGAACTGGCCCACCTGGCTGCCGATCGCGCTGATCGCCTCCATTGAGCGCGGGTCCGGCTGGCGGATCGCCTGGCTCCAGAAGGCAAACACGCCCATCACCTCGCCCGCCGCGAAGGTGGGAAACAGGAAAGCGCCGTGCAGCCCCGCGCTGCGCGCCAGTTCCTTGCGCAGCAGGCGCTCGTCGTGGCTGACATCGGCGATCCACAGCGGCGTCCGGCTTTGCCACACCCGCCCGGCCAGGCCCACGCCCGGTGGGAACACGATGTCGCGCGCGTCTTCGAACAGGCGGCGAATGTCCGGCCCCACGGCCGCGCCCAGGCCGTCCCAATAGCCACGGAAGCTCAGCACCTGGGCTTTCTCATCTACGGCCCAGTACTCGCCGCACACCCAGCCTTCGGAACTGCACATCGTGTGCAACGCCGAATGCAGCGCTTCGTCGGCGGTGCCCACCTCGGCCAGGCAGCGCGTCACTTCGTGCTCGACACGCCGCAGCTCTTCGCCGCGCCGCTGATCGGTCAGGTCGCGGCCGATGCCGCAGTAGCCGAGGAACTCGCCGGACGCGGCAAACATGGGTTCGCCGCTGATGGCCAGATGCCCCACCGAGCCGTCGGCACCGCGATGCACCAGGTCGACGTCGCGGAACGGTTCATGCCCGGCAATCAAGGCCCGGTAGCCGTCCCAGTCGCCATGGCGAGGCGCCAGGCTGCCGGTATTCCAGGGGGCGTCGCCCACCGAGCCTGTGTGGCCGGCATCCGGGGGGCGCCGCCGGGCCGTCCAGTGGAATTTCAGCTCGGTGTCGTGTTCCCAGTACCAGTCGGTGGAGAGTTCCAGCAACCGGCGACAACGCGCCAAGTCTTCATGCGCCGGCACCGCCAGTGCGGCCGGAGCCAGCAGCCCGCGGCCTGGCTCGACCGGCCTGGAGCGCGGGTCGCAACCGCCCGCCACACGGGGAATGCACTCCCCTTTGGCGGTGCCGGCAATTGCGCGCAGCGGCCTCCCCGCCGAGATTCGGGATCTGAATGCCATGGTGCCTTCCTGATTGCCACGGATATCGACCAGGCACGCCAGGAATTGAGATCCTTGCACCGGGCTGACAGGAATTCAGCTGCACCACCCGGCAATCCCGTGATGAATGTCTCCCCAGCCCCGGGACCGACCACTCATAAGGCCTTCACCATCTCCACGTGTGCGATGCCCGCTTCCTCGAACTTCGGGCCCCGCTCGGCAAAACCTGCCCGCCGGTAAAAACCCGCAGCCGACAGCTGCGCATGCAGCAAAGCCTGGTGATCACCACGCTGCCGTGCGGCCTGGGTCAGGGCGTCCAGGACGGCGCGCCCCACCTGCCCGCCGCGCATGCCGGAGCGCACCGCCATGCGGCCGATCTTGGCGACGCCCGGCACATGCTCCAGCAGCCGGCCCGTGCCCAGCGGTGCGCCGAGCAGGTTGTAGGCCACCGCATGCACGCCATGCTCATCGGCGCTGTCCCATTCCAGGTCGGCCGGTATGCCCTGCTCCTGGACAAAGACTTCGTGGCGTATCGGCTGAGCGTCACGGCTCAGGTCCGCCCAGCTGCCCACACGCACCTGCACCATGGGCTGGCCGGCCTCGTAGGCCGCCAGCAGATCGCGGAACGGCCCCGGCACCGGCTTGGGCCGGCGCGTGGCCGCATCGGCAAACACGTACACCAGCTCGCCCGTCACCAGCAGTTGCTCGGCGCGGAACACCCCGCAGGCGAAAACGATGGACGAGGTGCCGACCCGTTCGCGCCGGATGCAGACCTCCAGCTGGTCGTCATACAAGGCGCTGCCCTGGTATTCCACGCTGGCCTTGCGCATGAAGAGATCGCCCTCGAACGGCTCCAGCGCCTGGGGATACGGCATCGCCAGCGCACGCCAGTAGTCCGCCATGGCGGTATCGAAGTACATGAGATAGTGGCCGTTGAAGACGATGCGCTGGGGGTCCACCTCGGCCCAGCGGACCCGCAGGCGGTGGCTCAATCGGAAGTCGCTTCTTTGCATGATCCTCTCAGTTCATTCGTTGAAAAACGCGGCGCGCAATGCCTGGGCGATGGCCGCCTGCGCGGCGCGCGCTTCGGGAATGGTGCGGCCCAGCTTGATGAAGTCATGCGTCACGCCCCGCCACAACTCCAGCTGGGTGGGCACGCCCGCGGCGCGCAGCCGGTCGGCATAAGCCACGCCTTCGTCCGCCAGGGGGTCGCATTCGGCCACGCACACATGCGCCGGCGCCACGCCTTCCAGGTTGTCGGCCAGCAAGGGCGCAAAACGCCAGTCGCCGCGCCGGGCCACGTCGATGTACTGATCGAAGAACCACTCGATGTCCGGGCGCTCCAGCAGGTAGCCATGGGCAAAGCGCTGCTGCGAGGCACTGTCCATGTCACTGGCCGTGCCGGATGTGACGAGCACCTGCAACGCCAGGGGCACACCGGCATCGCGTGCCTGCAAGGCCGTCACTGCCGCCAGCGTGCCACCCGCACTGTCGCCCCCCACGGCCAGCCTGGCCCCGTCCAGCCCCAGGCGCGCAGACTCCACAGCCAGCCACTGCAGGGCGTCCCAGGCATCGTTCACCGCCACGGGGAAGCGATGCTCCGGGGCGAGGCGGTACGCCAGGGCCAGCACGGCCACACCGGCTCGCCAGGCCAACTGCCGGCACAGGCTGTCGTGGGTCTCCAGGTCACCGATGGTGAAACCGCCGCCGTGCAGGTACAGCAGCACCGGCAAGCGCTCATGGCCGGGCGCATAAAGCCGCGCCTGCAGTAGCGCGCCGTCGCGCGCGGGGACCTCCAGCGCATCCACGCGTGCCAAGGGCTGGCGCGGCAGATCCAGCACCTCGGCCCCCGAGGCATAACTTCGGCGGGCCTGCTCGGGCGTGAGTTGATGGAACGGCGGCCGTGCAGCCCGCTGGACCAGACGCAGCAAGCCTTGCATGGCGGGAGTGAGGGAACCTGGGCGCATCACCGCGCGATTCTCTCAGCCGGCGCCAGGCCGTCCCAAGGCGGCTGAAAACCCGTGGCGGGTGGCGCCGGCCCCCGGTGCCGGGTGCCGGGTGCTTACCCCCCGCGCCGCCGCTTGGCCGCCCGCATGGCGGTCGGCGCCGGCGCGTCGGCCGATTGGGGCAGCAGGCGCTGCCGTGTGTCGGACAACAGGAAGTTCATGGCCTGGTGCGCCCCCAGAGGGTCACGCCGACGCACGGCCTCAAGCACACGCTCGTGCTCCGGCAAGGCGATCTTGAAATCATGTGCCACCTTGTGGGCATGGGCGGCACCCAGGACCAGCACAGACTCCAGCGCCGACCCGATCAGCGCCACCAGGGGGATCAGCAGCGCGTTGCCGGTTGCATGCAGCAAGGCTTGGTGGAACGCCATGTCGGCAGCCACCCAGTCGGCCTGGGTGCGGGCTTTCTTCATGCGGGCGAACGCGTCATCGATCAGCGCCAAATCCGCATCGCTGCGGTTCTTTGCAGCCAATGACGCCGCAGCCGGCTCGATGATCTCGCGCATCTCAGCCAGCTGCGAGATGAAGACATCATCCGGCGGCAACTCGCAGCGCCAGGTGAGCACATCGGCGTCCAGCATCTGCCATTGGGCCCGCGGCAACACCCGGGTACCGATGCGCGGCCGCGCCACCAGCAGGCCCTTGGCACCCAGCACCTTGAGGCCTTCGCGCAGTGCGGTGCGGCTCACGCCGAGTTCCTCACACAGCAGGGCCTCGTTGGGCAACGCCTCGCCTTCCGGGTACGTACCCTCCACCACACGCCGGCCCAGCACCTGGATCACCTGCGCCGGCAGTCGTTTGCCCGGCAACGATGAACGCTGGACCAGTTTGGGTTTTCTACTCGCGGCCTTGGCGGCACGGCGAACCTCACCGCGCGCATCGCGCGCCGGTGGCTGGCGTTGTGCACGGGGGTTTGGGGGCATCCCATATCGTATGACAAATGACCTTGTCCGCCATCCGTCACAACCCTGCCCCGCCATAATTTTGCACAACCAAGCCGCAGCTCATGCGCAGCCTCCGGTCGCATGCCGGTCATCGCTCAGCCGGCAGCATAACCGTCATCCACGGCGGCAAACGCCGGAGCGCCTGTGAGGGGCCGCGCACTTGTTCCCGGACGTATCCTGGCGCGCCCCCCGGGACTATTGCTCTGAAGCCGCCGGCAACACTCTATTCATTGCACGGCAATGCAACGGATTTGCGCTTGTTATCCGAGAGACTGAGACAGTTAAAAGATTTGGTGCGCAGATCTTCACGCAATGGATCGAAAAGTTCGTGACAAATCACTCGAATCCAGGGTCCTGAAATAGAGTCTTTGGCTGACGAACCTATGACCTCCGGGGAGTGACGCTTTTCATGAACTCGATATTCGGGCGCGCAATACGCCCTGTTCTTCTTGGTGCAGCCATTGTCGGCTTGTCGGCGGCACTCGGCGGTTGCCAGCCTTCAGTGCCTGACACCGTTCGCATTGGCGTACCAGTTACCTTGTCCGGCCCCAATGCCAGCCGCGGCCAGGATCTGCTCAATGGCGCCTTGCTGGCCGCCGAGGAACTCAACAGCGCACAATTCAAGATCCATGGCAAGGTCGTGAAGTTCGAGATCGTTCCCAAAGACGACAAGGGCGACCCGGCCACCGTCAAGAAGGTGGCTCAGGAGCTGGCCGACGACAACATCCAGGCGGTGATCGGCCACGTGAACTCGCAGCAGACACAGTTGGCCGTGCCCATCTATGCCAGCAAGAACCTGCCGCATCTGTTCACCTCGACCAACAAGAACCTCACGACCATGGGTGGGGGCAATACCTTCCGGCTGGTGGCCAACGATCAAGTGCAGGCCCAGGCCCTGGCAGGATTCGCCCTCGATTCACTCAATGCCGAGCGGATGGTGGCTGTGGTCGAGGCCGGCGAGTACGGCCAGGACCTGTACACCGATCTGGCCGCTGCCTTGAAGAAGCGCAACAAGACCCCCCTGGCCCGGTTCGACGTCGATGGCAAACAGCCCGTGGGCGACGCGGTGGCGGCCAAGATCAAGGAACTTCATGCCGATGTGGTGATGGTGCTGGGACGCGAAGGCCACGTGTTGAGCCTGATGGACAAGCTCAAGGCGGTCCAGTACACCAGCGTCACCGTGCTGGCGGCCAATGGCGCCAAGACCTCGCGGGTCAGTCGGTCCGAGGTGCCGGTCCGCGCGCTGTTTGCGACCACATCGACCGTGGAACTCAGCGAACTGGCCACGGGGCGCGAGTTCCTGGCGCGCTTCCAGGCCAAGTACCGGTCCGAACCCGTCTGGGGTGCCCACTATGCCTATGACGCCGTGTACCTGCTGGCCGACGTGATGCGGCGCGCCGAATCCGCCGACGGCAAGGCGGTGATCGCCAAGCTGAAGCAGATCGAGCCCAATACCCGCGTGAATTACCAGATGCGGTTCGCGGCAAATGGCGAGCAGACCTACCCTGCCATCGGCGTCTACAAGGCCGAACACGGGGTGTGGGTGCCGCAGATGCGCTCCACGAACTGGTGAGGCCCTTGCCATAAAAGAAACCCGCATCGCTTCGCAGCGTGCGGGTGGGAACCGGACACAGAGTCCGGAAGGGAGGAAAGGGCAATCCTTGAGCGCAGTGGAACTGCTGACCCACTGCTGCGGCAATCGCCGTGCCCGCAGGCCACTCAATAGTCAATAAAGGGAGTCAATACCGGTAGCCGTAGCCACCATGGCCCCGGAAATCATTCCGGTAATAACGGTTGTGGTTGTGGCGGTGGCCGTAGTTTTGGAAGCGCACCACCGGCACCACCACGACCGGCGAAACCACCACCTGCCGCTGGGGAACCACGAAAACAGGTTGTCCGCCCCCGTAGTAGCCCCCGTAGTAGCTGGAACCGACCACGACGCCGGGGCTCAGCGGGGCAACGATATTGACCGAGACGCGGACGGGGCCGGCCTGCGCGCCGCTGGCAAGAACCGCACCCAATGCCCCGCAAACAGCCACCGTGGTCGACATAAGCGCTTTGCGCATGATCAATCTCCTTGGTTGAGGTCCGTCACCGTCTGGAGCAACCCGAGGTTTTGCGGTGCATGGGCCCTCAACGCCGCCACCCGGAAGCGGGGTTGACCACTGAATGTCAACCAGATGTAAATCGATGGGTGATCGATAGAATGCCTCGCGCCGCTTACTATTTTTGCGCCGCAGCATCATGACCGCGCCCACTAAAGACACTACACCCAAGGCCAGTAATTTTCTGCGTGCAATCGTTGAGCGCGACTTGGCCCATGGCACCTACAGCGGCATGAAATTCGCCGGCACGCCCGGCGATGGCACCCATCATGAAGCGGGGCCAGCCACCCGCGCCAGGATTCGCACCCGCTTCCCGCCCGAGCCCAACGGTTACTTGCACATCGGCCATGCCAAAAGCATCTGCCTGAACTTCGGCCTGGCGCGCGACTACGGCGGCATCTGCCATCTTCGCTTCGACGACACCAATCCGGAGAAGGAAGAGCAGGAGTACGTGGATGCCATCATCGAGATGGTCCACTGGCTGGGCTGGAGCTGGGAGGCCGACAACACCTCGCACCTGTTCTACGCCAGCAACTATTTCGACTTCATGTACCGCGCGGCCGAGTACCTGATCGAAACCGGCCATGCCTACGTGGACGAGCAGAGCGCGGAGGCCATGCGCGCCACGCGCGGCGACTTCAACACGCCCGGCACGGACAGCCCGTTCCGCAACCGGTCCGTGCAGGAAAACCTGGCCCGGTTCCGTGAAATGCGCGCCGGCCGGCATGCCGATGGCGCCATGGTGCTGCGCGCCCGCATCGACATGGCGTCGCCCAACATCAACATGCGGGACCCGGCCCTCTACCGCATCAAGCGCGCCACGCACCACAACACCGGCGACGCCTGGTGCATCTACCCGATGTACAGCTATGCGCACCCGATCGAGGATGCGCTGGAAACCATCACCCACAGCATCTGCACGCTGGAGTTCGAGGACCAGCGCCCGTTCTACGACTGGACGCTGGAGCGCATCGTGCCCATCCTGCGTGCCCCGCAGTTCGGCCGCGCCAAGCAGCTCGTCGAGTCGATCCAGGCCCAGGGCCTGGAAGCCGGCAAGCAGTTCGCCCTGCATTGCCACAACCACGCCGCCAAGCTGTTTGCCAGTCCGCCAGAGGCGCGCATGCGGGCGTTGTTCACGCGCTGGGAGCACGCCCCGGACGCCGTGCTGCATGACCTGCCCGAGTTCTTTGCGCTGCTGGAGCACGAGACGGCGCAGTTCACCCCGCTGCTGGCGCATGCGCTCGACACCCATGCGCCCAATGTCTTCAAGCTGCCGCACCAGCACGAGTTCGGCCGGCTGAACATCAGCTATGTGGTCACCAGCAAGCGCAAGCTCAAGCAGCTGGTGGACGAGCACATCGTCGAAGGCTGGGACGACCCGCGCATGCCCACGCTGGTGGGCCTGCGCCGGCGCGGCTACACGCCCGAGAGCCTGCGCCGCATGGCCGAGGACACCGGCGCCAGCAAGACCAATGCGTGGATCGACTACAGCGTGCTGGAAATCGCCCTGCGCGACGACCTCGACGGCCGGGCGTCGCGCGCCATGGCCGTGCTGGATCCCCTCCTGCTCAAGCTCACCAACTGGGCAGAGGTGTTCGGCAGCCCCACGGTGCAGGAGCCCTGCCATGCGCCGGTGCATCCCCAGCAGCCGGACCTGGGGCTGCGCCATTTCAACCTCGGCCCGGAGGTCTGGATCGAGCGGGACGACTTTGCACAAACACCGCCCAAGGGCTTCTTCCGGCTCTTCCCGGGCAACAAGGTGCGCCTGAAATACGGCGTGGTGATCGAGTGCACCGGCTGCGAGACCAATGCGGCCGGCGAGGTCACCGCGGTGCTGGCCCGTGTGCTGCCGGACACCAAGAGCGGCACGCCGGGCGCTGACGCGGTGAAGGTCAAGGGCGTCGTCACCTGGGTTGCCGTGCACAACGCGCTGCAGGCCGAGGTGCGCCTGTACGACCGGCTCTTCACCGAAGCGCACCCGGATGCGGGTGGGCGCGACTTCCTCAGCGTGCTGAATCCGCACAGCAAGAAGGTCATCACGGCTTACCTCGAACCCTCGCTGGCCACCGCCCGCCCGGACGACAAGTTCCAGTTCGAGCGGCACGGCTACTTCGTGGCCGACCGCCACGAGCATGCGGAGGGGCGCGCGGTGTTCAACCGCACCGCCACGCTAAAAGACAGCTGGCACAAATAGGCTCCAGCCTGATGACGCCAGTGACCGAGTTCACCATTCCGTCCGGCCAGGCCCGCCTGGCGGCGCAGGCGTGCGGCCACGGTCCGGCAGTGGTGCTGCTGCATGCCGGCGTGGCAGACGCGCGCATGTGGAATGAGCAGCTCGCGGCGCTGGCTTCCAGGCACCGTGCCGTGGCCTACGACCGGCGGGGCTTCGGTGGCAGCCTGCATGCCGATGAGCCGTATTCCATGGTCGGCGACCTGCTGGCCGTGCTGGATGCCGTGAGCCCCGCATCGCCAGCCATCCTGGTGGGCTGCTCCCAGGGCGGCCGCATCGCCATCGACACCGCACTGGCCCACCCGCAACGTGTGCGGGCGCTGGTGCTGGTAGCGCCGGCCCTCAGCGGGGCGCCGCAGATCGACTCATTCCCTGAGCCCCTCCAGGCCCTGGTGGACGAATTGAAGCGTGCCGAGGCATCGGGCGACATTGAACGCCTCAACGCCCTGGAAGCCCAGGCCTGGCTGGATGGGCCGGCCGCAGCGCCCGGGCGGGTCGGTGGTGCGGCACGCGAGCTGTTCCTGGCCATGAACGGCATTGCCTTGCGTGCGCAACCACGCGGCACGGAGATCCAGCCTCCCTCGGCCGCCGATAGCCTGCGCCTGGTCCAGGTGCCCACGCTGCTGCTGTGGGGCGATCTGGATTTCCCGCATCTGCAGGCGCGCTGCGACACCCTGGCCGCACAATTGCCCAAGGTCCGCGGCGAGGTCCTGCATGGCACCGCGCACCTGCCCAATCTCGAACAGCCCGAGCGCTTCAACCGCGCCTTGCTGGCGTTTTGCGAATCGCTGCCGCCCTAGACAGGGCACTGATGCGCTCGGCCACCTTGCTGTTCCTCGGCCTGGCCTGTGCCGGCACTGCGGCCGCTACCTGCGACTTCGAGTACCGCATCTCGCCGCATTTCACCACCGTGCCGCGCAGCTTCGACGTGGCACTGTCCTTTGACGCTGCCGGACGCCGCGCCACGCATCTGCGCCTGAACGATGGCTTTGCCGGCTTGCGCGACCTGAGCGCGGGGCTGTCGGAGTGGACCGCCGACCCTGGCGCCAAGGTCTCGCCCACCGTCGATGCCGCCACATGGCTGGTGGACCATGGCGAGCGCCAGCGCGTGACGGTGCGCTACCGCGTGCGTGCCGCCCTGGCCGACCCGGACGGCTGGCAACCGCAAGCGCCGGAGCAGCAGTTCCGGCCGCAGGTGGGCAGCAATTGGCTGCAGTTCTTCGGCCATGCCGCCCTGGTCGACGTGGCCGAGGCAGCCAGCGATGCCAAGACGCAGCAGTCATGCCTGTACTTCGATCCCCTGCCCCGCCAGGCGGTGGTGGCCTCCAGCCATGGCATCGGCCAGGGGCCCGACACGCTGGTCAGCGTGCCGGGGCCCCCGTCTGCCTTGATGAACGCCTTCTATGCGGCCGGCACGGGCTGGCGCCTGCACACGCGCCGCCTGGCCAGCGGCAAGCTGCACGTGCTGGTGCGCAACCTCTGGGTGATGAGTGATGAGAAGTTCGCCGACCAGGTGGCGCGCGTGGTCGATGCCCAGCGCGGCTTCTGGGGCCACGAGCCTGAGGCCGACCAGCTCTTCGTGCTCACCTCCAACCGGGCCGATGGCGTGCGCAGCGCCGGCGTGCGCGTGCACCGCACCGCCGTGTTGCATGCCGCGCGCGACTTCCGGCTCGACAGCAGCAGCTTCAACGAACTGGTGGGCCACGAGAACCTGCACGAATGGATTCCGCGCCGCCTGGGCGGCACCTTGCCGGGCCGGGCGGGATTGCAGACCTGGTTTTCCGAAGGTTTTACCGACTACTACACCCACCGCCTGCTGCTGCGCAGCGGCGTGTGGTCGCTGCAGCGGTATGCCGACGCGCTGAACGGAGCGATGCGCAGCTACCGGCAATCACCGGTGCGCCACCTGGGCAACATCGAAGCCGCCCAGCGCCGGCTCAGCGACCGCGAGATCGGCCAGTTGCCCTACATGCGCGGCGAGTTCCTGGCGCTGCGCTGGGACATGGCCTTGCGCGCCAAGGAGCACGCGGGCCTGGACCGGGTCATGCGGGCACTGCGGTTGCCGGCCGATGCGCCCGGCCCCACCGAGCAGGGGGCGGTCGAGCGGCTGCTGGCAGCGCTCAAGCCCTTGTTGGGTGACATGCCACGCGACGATCTGGCGCGCCACGTGGACCGGGCTGAGGAATTCAGCTTCGGCGTCGGGTGGCTGGGGCCTTGTTTTGACTTCACCACCGAGCGCGCGCCGCCCTGGACGCTGGGCCTGTCCTACCAGTCGTTCGAAACCAGCCAGGTCACCGGCGTGGACCCGGACGGCCCGGCCGCAGCGGCCGGGCTGCGCGACGGCATGCCGCTGGCCGGCTGGTCCCTGCCGGGCCGGGACGGGCAGGACGAGGTGGAACTGTGGATCCGCCGCGGCGGATCCGGCACCTACCGCATCGCCTACCGGCCCGAAGGGCAGGGGCTGATCGAGCAGCCCCGCTATCGGGTGCGGGAGTCTGCCCTGGCGGACCCGGCCTGCCGGGCCTGGGTGGAGCGCTGACAACACCCCCCAGGTTTCAGGCCACAAGCGCCACGGGATCCTCCACCGTCGCACGGATGCCCAGGTCGTGAGCAGCGGAGGCGGCGCGCCGGGACAGCGACCATTCGACCACCTGCCGCGCCAGCGCAGCCGTGGCATCCACCACGGGCACCGGCGAGTTGTGCGGCCCGAGGACCAATGGCACTTCAGTGCATCCCAGTATCAGTGCCTGGGCACCACGCCGTGCAAGTGCCAGCGCCGCGGTGTGCAGCAGTTCCGTACCCTGCACCAGGTCACCAGCCTTGACCGCCTTGATACCCGGCATCACCAGTTCAAGCATCTCATTGGCCGTGGGCAGCGTCCAGCGGATGTCTGAACCCGGCCGGGATTGGGTTCGGTTCACGTACAGCCCCGACGCCAGCGTCGCGTCGGTACACAGCAACCCGATCGTCGCACCTGGCCCGGCCACGGCGCCGGCTTCGTCGAGCGCCGCGTCCACCAGATGCATCATCGGCAAGCCCAGTGCACGCTGGATGTCTGAGAACCAGATGTGCGCGGTATTGCAGGGCATGACGATCAGTTCAACCCCGGCACGGGCCAAGTGCCGGCCACTCTCGACGATGGCCGCCAGAGGGCTGGCACCATCCCCTCGAAATGCGGCCGTCCGGTCCGGTACCTGAGGGATCGAACTGACAATGATCGGCACATGATCCTGATCTGACGACGCAGGCGTTGCCTTCAAGATCTTGTGAAGAAAGTCGATGGTGGCCAGAGGCCCCATGCCTCCCAGCACACCAATCAGGCCCGGCACTGCGTTCACAGCAGGTACAGCGTTCATCAAGCGACCCCTGACATCATGAGGAAACCCTGCATTCAGATTGCCGGCTTGTCGGACAGGTTCTTGAGGTTCTCCTGCAATTCCTTGCTGATCGGAATATTGAGGTTGATCCCCTTGGGCGGAATGGGAGACTGGAACCACTTCCTGTAGAGCTTCTCGAACTCACCACTCTTGACCAAGCCGGCGATCGTGTTGTCCACCAGCTTCTTGAAGTCAGGATCATCCTTGCGAAGCATGATGGCATAGGGTTCCACCTGAATGGCATCACCCACCACCGCAAAGTCATTCGGATTGGCAGCACTGGCCTTCAGGCCATATAGAAGGACATCGTCCATCGCGAAAGCCAGGGCACGATCGGATTGCACAAGCAGTGCAGACTCGGCATGGTCTTTCCCTGCCAACAGATCGATGTTGAGCTTCTTCTCCGCGTTCAAAGTGCGGATCACGCGGAAGTTGGTGGTTCCCGCGGTCGACACGACGGTCTTGCCCTTCAGGTCGTCGATCGACTTCACCGGAGCGCCTGTCTTCACCAGGAAGCGCGTGCCGGTGTAGAAGTAGTTGGTGGCAAAGCTGACCTGCTTCTGGCGGTCGCTGTTGTTGGTGGTGGAACCGCACTCAAGGTCGATCGTGCCGTTCGTCAGCAACGGAATGCGGTTCGTCGAAGTCACGACCTGGGGCTCGACCTTCAAGTCGGACCGGCCCACGGTCTTCTTCACTTCATCGATGATCCTGCTGCAGACGTCCCAACCAAAGCCTGTGGGTTGCGCCTTGTCGTCCAGATAGGAAAACGGAATCGACGATTCACGGTAGCCCACCGCGATCACACCGCTGCTCTTGACTTTCTCCAGTGTCGACGGAGTTTGAGCCATCACGATCGTCGGCACGAGAAGAGCCAGCGCGTAGAGGGTCTTGGGTACGCAGGGATGCATGACGACTTTCCTTTGGAAGAGAAGTGACGAACGGGTGGTCCACCGGCAACTGCTGACCGCATTTTCACGCCATCGGCGTGGCCTGCTTCATTCGAAGATGCCTGCCGTCCATAAGGTGCACTGATGGCTTCGCCACCGGCACTCCGCCGGTGCACAGGCACCAGCAGCAGGCCCAACAGGGGCCTGGGCCCGTGCGGATGCGCACAAAGCGTATACCCCACGGCAGTTCGGAGCCCGCTTACTGTCTTCGGATCGCTGGCTTGGAAATTCCCCAGGGAGGGTCGAATACACCGTCCCTCAATCAAAGCAGTAAGGAAACCATGACTCTCAGTATTCGTCCGACGTCGCCCGCCCTCCCTTCAGGATCTGCCGAAGCGTCATCCTCGAAGGAGTCGGCATCGACGGCCCGCACATTGCAGCGCGAACCCGGGATGCCGGACCTGCCGCCACGGACCCAGGCAGCAGCCAGCAGCGAGCCGCGCCGGCACCGCGCCGTGATCGGCGTCATGGGCGGCATGGGCCCGGCGGCCGCCAACCAGTTCGGCAGCCTGTTGATCCAGTTGAAAGACGCCACGACGGACCAGGAACACGCACGTGTGCTGCTCGACCAGGCCACCGACATTCCCGACCGGACTGCGGCCATCCTGCGCGGCGGCGCAAGCCCGGTAAAAAACATGGAGGCCAGCCTGAAGCGGCTCGACCAGGGCGGCGCCGACCTGGTGGCCGTCACCTGCAACACCGCCCACCACTTCTTCGACGACATGCAGAACGCGATCGACAAGTTCGGCCTCAAGCTGAAGTTGCTGCACATCGTCGATGCCACGATGGATGAATTGGAAAAGCAGGTGCCTGGAGCGAAGCGGATCGGCCTGCTGGCCACGACGGGCACCCTGGACACCCGCATCTACCAGAACCGCGCCGAGCAAACCGGGCGGAACAAGGAATGGGTGCTCCCGGACCCCGCGACCCAGGAGAAGGTCATGGACGGCATCTACAAGGGCGTCAAGACCGGCAACGAAAAATTGGGCCATGAGCTGCTGCTGGGCGCCGCCCAGGAACTGCAATCGAAGGGTGTCGATGCCATCCTGCTTGCGTGCACCGAAATTCCGCTGGTACTGAAAACCGGCGACATCCTGGGTGCCCATGGCAAAGAACTGCCGCTGATCGATACCCTGGCTTCGCTGGCCAAGGAGGCCCTCTCGCGGGCCGAATCAACGCCCGCCCGGATTGCCACGCCGGTGGGCTGTTTCTCGGCCATGCAGGCCCCACTGTCGACATTCACGCAGAGCGTGACCGCGTTCCTGCATGGCGAGCCCGAGCGTCCGCGCCGCATCGGCGTGATGGGCGGCATGGGGCCGGCAGCCGCCATGCAGTTCAGCGACTACGTGGTCAAGCACAACACGGAGGCCAGGCGTGACCAGGACCATGTGCCGCTGCTGCTGGACCAGGCCACCGACATTCCCGACCGCACAGGCGCCATCCTCGATGGAAAGCCCAGCCCGGTGGAAGAAATGGGGAACAGCCTGCGCAGGCTGGCTCGCGCAGGAGCCGATGAGATCGTGATGACCTGCAACACGGCCCACCACTTCGAGCCGGCCATGCAGAAGATCATCGCCGACGAGAAGTTGCCGGTGAAGCTCATCCACATCGTCGACGCCACGATGAACCTGCTGGACCAACAGGCCCCCGGCGCCCGCAACATCGGGCTGCTGGCCACCACCGGCACGGTCAACTCCAAGGTCTACCAGAACAGGGCCACCGGCCGAAGCTGGATGCAACCCTCCGAGGCAACTCAGAAAGACGTGATGAGTGGCATCTACGGCGGCGTCAAGGCAGGCAAACTGAAGGAAGGTGGCGAGCTCTTGCGCAAAGCGGCCCAGGAACTGGCCGACAACGGAGCCGACGCGATCCTGCTCGCGTGTACCGAGATCCCGTTGGTGCTGAAGACCGGCGACATCAAGAACAAGGAGGGCGAGGACGTCCCGCTCATCGACACGCTGGAGGCACAGGCCCGCGAAGCCATTCAACGCTCGCAGGTGCCGGTACCGGCCACGCCGGGCGTCCTCGCTCGGTTGGCCGAACTGCTGCACCCGATCCATGACGCCGCCCACGGCGAACGCGAACCGCTGCTCGCCCGCGCCTGAGTACCCGGCAACTCCTCTCAAAAAAACACGCCATCCGGAGTCTTCACCATGAACACATCCACCCTCATTCGCCCCAAACAGAAGCCGTCGATCCGCGACGGCATGGAATCCATTGCCCGTGCGCTGAAGGTCGAACTGGGCCAGGCACCCGACGCAGGGATCGCCATCCTCATCAATGACCGAATGGCCGTCAACATCGCCCCGGGCCCTGACCAGCAGATCACCGCGTTCTTCCAGATTGCCGAGGCAAACCAGGTCTCGGGCAAGGTCTGGATCAGCGCGCTGTCCGAGGCTGCAAGCTGGGGCATGGACGGCGATGCACCACGCTTCGTGGTGCTGAACCGCTACCTCACGCTGCTGTGGACGACCCCGGCACGGGCCCCGGAGGACCTGCTGGCCCGGTTGCACGAGAAGATTGCCGTCGCGCTGGCCCTCAGTGATCTCGTGAAAAACCACCCGGCGTAGCCAAACCGGCCGCGTTGAAGGAATCACGCGCCCCGTTGCAGGTCGAGGGGTGAATCCCGGCACAACCCAGGTGCTACCCCTCCCGCACCCCACACCCAGAGAACCTCTGCCATGCGCTCCCGATTCAATCCACTCAATTGCCTCAGGCCCTCGCATGGTGATGGGACCAGCGGTTCGGCATCCACACCAGTCAACCCTGCATCGGGAAGGAGCACCCCCACGCGGCCTGCCGGCATGCCTGAGACTCGAACTTCGCCCACCGTATCGACAAGCTCCAGTGGAGGCAACTCTTCTCTGCCGCCCAAGACCGATGCGCCCAAGGAGCGAAGGGTCCAGCTTCGGGACCATTTGCGCCCACAGCCGAGCAGTTCCGGCCCGCAGCCCCCCGGCCCCACACCGCCATCCAACACCCTGGCTACGTCGTCCCAGCCAGCGGGCATGGAGCGTACACGCACAGACGCGGGTCACTCCAAGAGCAGCGGCGCAATGAAGCAACTCAAGCAGGTCGGCACGGGAGCCAAGCATCTGGCCATCGACTGTTTCGTACCCGCGCGCAGCCGCCCTTTCAACAAACTGTTTTCCGGTCAGGCAACACCCACGCCACCACGCGGGACCGATGTCCCGCATACGCGGCAAACAGGCTCGGAAACCGGGCGGCAAGGACCCAACGGGCCAAGCTTGGTGAACACTGTGCCGGCAGCGGGTCGCGAGGGCATCGCAGAGGGCCCGACCCGCCAGAGCCTTGGGCAGATTCATCCACTCCCGACCGGCACTGCACCTCCGGGGTCCGTTTCGATACCCGCAAGGTCCGAAATCCTCCAAGACCAGGCCGGCGCCGACGCTGCCCGCCCAAAGAGCCGCAGCACCGCACAGAAGGTCGGCCGAAAGATCAAGCACATCGCCGCTGAGTGGTTCGTACCCGCACGCAGCTACCCATTCAACAAGACTCGGTCCCCCAGCCGGGAAGCCCCTCCCCAACGGCCTGCCACACCGGAACCCACCTTCCGCCGAAACCCAAACCGCGAGTCGGGCCCCTTGCCACCACCCGTGAGGCACGTTTACACGTCCGGTCAGCAGGTCGACCAACTTTCGGAGCCGAGCCTGAGTCGCTCGTCGAGCATCGAAAGTTTTTCGGATCGCTCATCGGTTCTCGGCGACCCGATCTGGTCCATGCAGCCCACGCCGCTAACTGCCTTCGAGACGGCGCCATACGACTCTG
>Ga0307516_10004611_pt1 | contig 16906 bp, 11 predicted proteins | sample 19_EM_MG_FD_203310 | JGI IMG/M metagenome (GOLD analysis project Ga0307516, IMG submission 203310) | Populus trichocarpa ectomycorrhiza microbial communities from riparian zone in the Pacific Northwest, United States - 19_EM | ecosystem: Host-associated > Plants > Roots > Unclassified | place...
CACAAGGTCAGCGCCAAGGAGCCGGTCACCGACACCGAACGCAAGCTGCTGGCGGCCGGCGGCAGCTTCGGCGGCGCCAAGCCCAAGGCGCTCATCGACATCGGCGGCGAGCAGTGGGTCATCAAGTTCTTCAACAACGAGCCCGTCGATGTGCCGCTCATCGAGCACGCCTCGATGACGCTGGCCAGGCTGGCCGGCATCACCGTGGCCGAGACCCGCATGGTGCCGCTCGCTGGCGAGAACGCGCTGGCGGTGCGCCGCTACGACCGCGACGGCGCCATGCGCCTCCACTGCATTTCGGCCGGCACCGCGTTGCGTGCCGAAACGGTCGAGGGGCGAGAACCCGAGTTCGGCTACCCCAATCTCGCGCAACTGCTGCGCCGCACCGGCGTGGCGGAAGGCGACCAGAACCTGCTCGACATGCAGGAGCTCTTTCGCCGAATGGTGTTCAACATCCTGATCGACAACACCGACGACCACGAGAAGAACCATGCGTTGAGGGTGGTGGCGCCCACGCGGCAGGGCAGGTACCGGCTGGCGCCGGCCTACGACGTACTGCCCACGAACTCGGGCCAGGGATACCAGGAGTTCATCGTCGGCACCGACCAGCGGGACTCGACACTTTCCAACGCCATGTCGCAGTGCGAGCTGTTCGGCTACACGCCGGAGCAGGCCGCGGCCGATGTCGTGCATGTCATCAAGGTGGTCGACGGGTGGCGCGAGCACTTCGCCGCGTGCGGTGTCACGCAGGCCGACCTTGAAAGCCTGGCCGAGCGCATCGATGGCGACCCCTTGCTGAGCCAGCGGCAGACCTTCCGCCCGGCGGACCATGCGGCACAAGGCCGCCCGTCGCGGCGCCGGAGCCGGTTCGTCAGGTGACGCAGGGCTGGCCTGATGGCCAGGAGGCGATCTCGCGCCGTCAATCGGTGCAGGCCTTGACGGCTTCGCAATCGGCCGCCCGCTTTCGCATGACGACGACGCAGGTTCGAGGCAGCTCTCTACCGTTGCGCCATGAACCGAGAACGCCACCATGCCTGAATGGCTCAATGCACGGCCCCTGAGCGCAACCATCGTTCTGCCAGGCACGGAGCGCACGCGTGAACACCCTGAACGCCCTGCGGCTCCGGCCGTACTGGGCGATGCAGACCACCCCTTGCGCTCGCGCAGTCGCCGCGAGCCCGACGTGGCCGAGGTGCTGAAGGTGTCGGGGCGTGCAACGGCTGATGCGCCGTCGAACATGGATCGTCCGGGCGGCTCGCAGTTGCGCCGCCGCTTGGCTGCGCATTCGCCGTCAGGCTTGATGCCCTCAGTGTTCCCGGCGCCGCTGTCAAGCTTCCTAACTGGTGAGACGAGCGGCGTAAAAGTGCCACTCGGCACGGCGCAGCCGCCCGGCGGCATGCACCCCATCAACCACAGCCGCGCAGACGAGGTGGCTCAGTCCTCTGTGGACCCCGGCTTTGCCGAGCGCCTGAATGGCGCGAAGAACGGCTTCGATGCCGCCGTGCGAGCGCACCGCGCCTCGCCCGGCGCGCCGTCGCACACCGCGTTGCGTGCCGCCGCGGCCGAACTCGATACGGCCTTGTCGGCTTCGCACCTGCGCAACCTGGGTGCCGCGGCACGCATGCACACCGCCACGCGTGTGCGGCTGGACTTCGCGGTTGGCGAACTCGAACGCGCCGGCGCGCAACCCCGCGACCAGGCCAGCCTGGAAGAGGTGAACCTCCAGCTGCCGTCGGTGCGGGCGGCCGCCGAAGGCGCGCTGAAGATCCAGGCGCATCACGACGCGGCATTGAACGCGGGCGAGCAGCGCTTGCTGACGCTGATGGTGGCGCACCCGCCGGGCTTCATGGCCACTGGCCCGCTGCCTGCGTTCAGCGCGCAGCTTCAGGCGCTAGCAGACCGCTTGCCCGACCAACCGCTGAAAGAGGCGATGTCGCGCTCCTCGATGGTGGAGGCAAGCTCGCGCATGCTGGCGCACGTGACCGGTGGCGACACCGCCCGGGCCACCGACGCGCTGCAGGCGCTGATGGCTTCACCCACGTCGAAGTGGATGGAACTCGCCGGGAACGAAGCGGGCACATCCGGCCGCACTCAAACCGAGTCCGACGCGATAGCGCTGTTCCAAAGGATGAGCGGGGTGCATCGCGGTACCGAAGTGTTGATCCTCGCGACCCGCGACAAGGCCACCGTTGCCGAGGTGACTCCGCAGGCCGTCGACGTGCGCGCTTTCTGGCGAGCCGACCAGGCGCTGCAGCAGGAGTCATCCGAGCCGGTGCGCGCGTGGCTCGAAGGCGCGAAGCGTGCGGCCGTGGCGAGCGTCGACTCGGGCCCCGATGCAGTCACCAGCCAGCGCGACCTGGCGGCACTGCGTGCGGTGCGCATGGGTTTCGTCTCCAACGCGCCGCACTCGCACTACGGGCGCGTCAACAAGCGCTTGACCAAGATGGTCACGCAGTGGGTCGATCGTGCCCAGGCGCTCGAACTGGGCCTGACAGGCCGGGTGCAGCAGATGCTGGGGTTCGGCACGGCACCGGCCACAGACATCGAGCAGGGCGTGGTCCGCAGGCAGCAAGAACTCGACCCGCCGACCTACAACCCGCTGGGCAAGAAGACACCGCTGCGCGCCAGCGTGCTGGAGCGGCTCGACACGGTGGGTGCCTCCGTCGGCGTGCGCACGCCGTCAGTGCAGGTGCGCGAGCACATGAATGCCGCTGCGCAGGCGCTCGAACAGGCCGGCGGGCAAGCCATCAACCAGGCCTTCGCGCGGCGCGCATCGCCCTCGCCCGAAGCCGCCGTGGCCCAGGCGCTCGGCGCCTTCATGCGTGCACGGCCCGAACTTCCGCCGACGTACACGCCCACCGGCGAAGAGATGGCGAAGATGCAGGCACACGCCCTTGAGGCCTTGCAGGGCCAGAGGGTGCACATGCCGACGGCCGGGCCGCTGTTGGCGATGGCGCAGCGCTCGGCCTCGATGCTGCAAGGGATCTCTGCGAGCCTTGCCCAGCCCGCGACGCGCAACGAGGCGCAGACGGCAGCGTTGGCGGCTGGTGCCGCGGAGCACCTGGCCGCTGCCGAGAAGTTGCAATCGCCTGCATCGGACGGCCGGCAGCGCTTCGTCGACGACATCTCCGCCAAGCTCGACACCTGGGACCTGCGCACCCGGCTGCGTGCCACCGATGGCGCGGTTGCCGGCCTCGGCCTGCTGCCGAACATGTCGATCTCGGAGCCCGCGCTCGGCCACCCGCTCATCACGCCCGTGGCCAGCGCCCAGGTTCGGCGCGAGGCATTCATCGACATCTTCCATCCGATGCAGGGCCTGCAGATCACGGCCGGTTCGATCCGCCAGGCCGGCGGTGAACTCGGTGTGAGCGCGGGGCCGAGCTTCAAGCTCGCCGAAGACGTGCTGGGGCTGCGGCTGACCGGCGGTGTTAAGGGTGGGCTCAGCAGCACGCACGTCGAAGGTGCCACCTTGCGCATCCGCCGCGAAGCAGGCCGACTGCCGGAGATGATCGACAACATGAAGGCCGTCGTGCGCGACCTCGCCCAGTGGGAGACGCTGCACGACGAGAGCGGCCGGCCCTTCGGCGACGCCGTGTCGGCCCTGCTCGCACGCCAGGACAAGCTGATCATTTCCGACATGACGCAAGACACCTCGAGCAGCGTGCTGGAAGTGTCCGCATCGGCCGGCCTCAGCGTGGGCGATCCGGACCCGGAGCAGCGCAACACCACCTTCGGCCCCAACGCATCGGTGCTGCTGTCGACCGAGCGCCAGAAGCAGCTGTACGCAGACCACTCGGGCAGCGTGCGGGTGCTCAACGAGCAGGTCTCGACCGCGCACCACAAGTTCCGCGCATCGGCCAGCCTGACCGCCAATATCGGCGACCCGAACAACTACCCGCGTGCATCGCAGGCAGCGTCGGCAGCAGGACCGGCTGTGTCGGCATCGGCACCGTCTCCCGCACCGGCGGCAGCGCCGGCCGAGTCCACCGAAATCACGGGTGTGAAGGGGCCGATGCTCCTCTCCGGCACACGCGAATTCGGGCAGGACTACGAGAAGCTCTCGGTCACGGTGCTGGACTTCGTCGGCACCATCGACGCCGACCACGACCGCTTCTACAACACGCCTCAACCGCTGGTGGCCGAGGTGGAGCTCAATCGCGAACAATGGGTGCAGCGTTACCTCGAGACGCTGGCCGGCTGGACCGAAGAGCAGAAGCAGACGCAGGGCCGCGATCTCGCCCACCAGGACCTGGACCGCTTCGTCACACAGGCGAAGGCGCTGCAGGGCAGCAACTTCGCGCACTACAACATCCACGACACGATGATGCCGCAGGCCGCCGGCCACTTCGAGACGCTCTACATGCTCAAGGACGTGGCCGAAACCACCGGCAACGACACGATGGCCCAGGCGGTGAAGGCCGATCGCGACCAGCTGATGGCCGAGCCGTCCACCTGGCGCCGCTCGACCATGAACCTCTTCGAGCGAGGCAAGTCATCGGCCACCGACGGCATCAACATGGTGGTGCGAGCCGGCCGCACGCAGGGCGCGGATGCGCAGCTGCAGATCGCGGAATACCCGTCGCGCAATCCGGCGCCGCCGCCGCAGATGTGAGCGGAAGGGTTGGAAGGCTGCGATGACGATCCGTTCGATCAAAATCAGCTCGATGCACGATTCCACCTTGTCAGTTCTGCGCCTCACTGGGTTGGTTTCCGTGATGCTGGCGGTTGCGGCTATGTCGGGCTGTGCCTCCGCCCCTGCGGCACTCTCGGAGCCCACGACCACATTAACGACCAGTACTCAACCGGAAGCCGCGGCCAGCGACGTGACACCCCAGCAAGGTTTCGAACGCTGGGTCGCGGCCTTTCGCACCACCGCCCTGGCCGCAGGCATCGACGAGCAGACGCTGCACGCTGCTTTCGACGAGGCCCGCTACCTGCCACGGATCGTCGACCTGGACCGTGCGCAGCCCGAGTTCACCCGCTCGGTGTGGGACTACCTCGACAGCGCCGTGACCGCCCAACGTGTCACCCAGGGTCAGGACAAGCTGCTGCAGCTCCGCAGCGAAACTGAAGCGGCGGCGTCGCGCTACGGCGTTCCACCGAGCGTCGTGGTCGCGATCTGGGGCATCGAGAGCAACTACGGCAGCAATTACGGCAATGTGCCGGTCATCGATGCGCTGGCAACGCTGGGCTTCGAGGGTCGGCGCGAAGAATGGGCACGCGGCCAGCTGCTCGCCGCGTTGAAGATCCTGCAGAACGGCGACATCGCCCGTGCCCGCATGATCGGTTCGTGGGCCGGTGCGATGGGCCAGACCCAGTTCCTGCCCTCGGTCTATCTGGCCCACGCCGTGGACGCCGACGGCGACGGCCGGCGCGACATCTGGGGCAGCATGGCCGACGTCATGGCCTCGACGGCGGCCTTCCTCGCCCACTCGGGCTGGCAAGCGAACCAGCCTTGGGGCGTCGAGGTTCGGTTGCCACCGGAGTTCGATGTCGGCCGTGCCGACGCCGAGTTGCGGCAGCCCAGCGCCCAGTGGGCAACTGAAGGCCTGCAAACCGTCGATGGGGCGCCGTTGCCGGAGGTGGCCGACGCCTCGGTGCTGCTTCCTGCAGGCGCGCGCGGACCCGCCTTCCTCGTCGGCCCGAACTTTCGCGCCATCCTTCGCTACAACAACTCGAACAGCTACGCGCTCGCGGTCGGCCTGCTCGCGCAACGCCTGGCCGGTGGCCCCGGCGTGCAGGCCGCCTGGCCGCGTGACCTGCCCACACTCACGCGCAGCCAGCTGCTCGCGATGCAGACGGCGCTGAACCAGCGCGGCTTCCCGAGCGGCACCCCCGACGGCATGATGGGCCCCGCCACGCGCGACGGCGTGCGCCGCTATCAGCGCAGCATCGGCCTGCCCGCGGACGGCTATCCCACGCTGGACTTGCTTCAGCGACTGCAGGCGCAGTAGCCGAGTCCCTTAGCGGGGTCGGCGAACGACGCGCAAGCCTCCGTGGCGATCCGGGATGCCCGCGCCGATCCGTCACGAAGGCGCGTGCCCCTCAAGGTTGCGCCGCCTCCAGGCTGGCCTGCGTGAACGCGGGGTAGCTCGCCGGCTTGTACTTGTTCAGATTGGTCAGGAAGTTGTTGTCCCTGAGCGGGATGGTGGCCGAGCCGTAATCGAAGGCGTTCAGCTTGTTGCGCATGGTCTCGTTGGTGATGCCGTCACCCTTGAGCTCATACCAGCTGACGATGGAGGGCGTGACGAACTGGCCGTACGCGTTCTCAGCGGTTTCACCGCTCTGGGCGAAGCGCATCGCGTGGGTTGATGCGCCGTCCTTGTGATACACGATCTTCAGGTGGCCGTACTGCATCGGCAACTCGGCCACGGGCTTGTTGATGAGGTCACCATGTGCGCTATAGCCACCATGGGTGACCACGCCGTTGGTGGTCCACACGGCAGCGTGCTCCCAGTCGTGGCGGTGGCCGCCACCCAGTGCGGTGACCTGGTCCTTGAGGAAGTACAGCGCGTAGAAGTGGCCGCAATAGGTGTTGCCGCCGCTGTTGATGCAGGCGTGGCGGTGCAGGGTGTTGGACGTGTCCAGGAAGCCGTTGGCGCGGCAGCCACCCGTGATGCTGCCCGAGGGGTTGAGCCCGCCGTTCTGGGCCCCTGCACGGCTGATGCCGGCGCTCGGCAGGCAACCATCCGTGTCGAAGTCGAACACCGGGTAGGTGCCGGTGACGTCGACCGTGGACGGAAGCGCTTCGTTCAGTTTCGCGAACGTATCTGCGCTGGCGGGGCTGGCCAGGGACGCAGCGAGCAACAGGGCGGCGATCAGGTGGTTTGACTTCATTGGATTCCTGCGTTTTGTCTTCTGAAAGGATGGCGGGACGGGTTGCCAAATCGCTCGACGCCTTGCTGCCGGGTCGCGTGGGAGGCGCCAGTTTCCGTGAGCACCATGACGCTTCGGTGAATCGCCAACTGCGCATTTCTTATCGAAGCAAGGCATCGCCAGTTCGTCAGGGAAATCAGTGAGAACCCGCGGGATAAGCTCAGACAACGCTTTCACACCATCTCGCAAGTCCTTATTTTTGAAGCAGTTTTTAGGCAACAACGTGTTTCAAGAACGTTCGCTAAGTACTTGATTCCATTGATTTTTCTTTCTACTTCTCGTTGACCCAGCCTCACGCCATGAGCTACAGTGCAAATAAGTGCACTTCAGTGGGTTTTTGTGGCAAATATTGTGTTTCAGGGGCCTGCGGGGCTGACGCTGGACGGCAAGGGGCGTATCGCCATGCCGTCGCGTCACCGCGAACTCCTGTCCGCGATGGGCGTCACACAGCTCACTGTGACCAAGAACCCTGCCGGCGCCTTGATGATCTTTCCGCGCCCCACCTGGGAGGCATTTCGCGACCAGCTGGCCCGGTTGCCGATGCAGGCCGACGGCTGGAAGCGCGTGTTCCTCGGCAACGCGATGGACGTCGAGATCGACGCGTCTTCGCGTGTGCTGATCGCGCCCGAGCTGCGCGCCGCTGCGGGCCTCACGCGTGACGTGATGCTGCTCGGCATGGGCAGCTACCTCGAACTGTGGGACGCCGCTCGCTACGCCGAGCACGAGGCCGAGGTGATGAAGTCACCGATGCCCGATGCGTTGCTGAATTTCAGCTTCTGAGCGCGGCCACTGCGATGTTTGAACACACCACGGTCTTGCTGAACGAGGCGGTCGACGCACTCGTCACGACGCCCGACGGCATCTACGTCGACGGCACCTTCGGCCGCGGCGGCCATTCGCGCCTGCTGCTGTCGAGGCTGTCTCCGGCGGGAAGGCTGGTGGCCATCGACCGGGACCTACAAGCCGTTGCGGCTGCGACAACAGGTGCAACGCGGGTCGATGACCCGCGTTTTTCCATCCATCACACAAGCTTCGCGAACATGGTGCCGACCCTGGCTTCGCTCGGCGTGAACAAGGTGCACGGGCTGTTGCTCGATCTGGGCGTGTCTTCCCCGCAGATCGACGACCCCGAACGTGGTTTCAGCTTCCGTTTCGACGGGCCGCTGGACATGCGCATGGACACGACCCGAGGCGAAAGCGCCGCGGATTTTCTGGCCCGCGCCGATGAGCGCCTTATCGCGGAGGTGATAAAGAATTATGGGGAAGAACGGTTTGCTATATCGGTTGCAAAGGCGCTTGTTGCTAGGCGCGAGGGCGGGAATCCTGTTCGAACCACCCGTGAGCTTTCCGAAGTCGTGGCTGGCGCGGTCAAGACCCGCGAAGCGGGCCAGAACCCTGCAACGCGCACATTTCAAGCTCTTCGGATTTTCGTCAACGCCGAGCTTGAGGAGCTCGAACAAGGCCTGAGCGCGGCGCTCGACCTGTTGCTGCCGGGCGGGCGCCTGGTGGTGATCAGCTTCCACTCGCTGGAAGACCGCATCGTCAAGACCTTTATCGCTCGCGAGAGCAAGAGCGTGTTCGACCGGCGGGCGCCGTTTGCCGAGCCCAAGCCGAACCGGTTGGTGGCGCTCGGCCGCGTGAAGCCGAGCGATGCGGAGGTGGATGCGAATCCACGTTCGCGTTCGGCGGTGATGCGGGTTGCCGAGCGGACTGACGTGGGAGTGTCGGCATGACCCGCATCAACCTCCTGATCTTGTTGGCGCTTGTGGGCAGCAGCATCTATCTTGTTCGTGTGTCGTACGAATCGCGCCGCCTGTTCGCCGAGCTGGACCGCGCGCAGAGCGAGGCGCGGCAGCTCGACATCGAGCACGAGCGCCTGAAGGCCGAGAAGCAGTCGCAGGCCACGCCGCTGCACGTGGAGCGCGTGGCGCGTGACCGCCTGGCCATGCGCAATGCCACGCCGGCGGTCACGCAGTACGTCACCTATGCGCCGGCCGGCGCCGCATCGGGAGCCACTCGATGAACATGTCCAAGAAGGCTCCGAAGAGCGGCGCAGTCAACGTGCGCGCGGTCATGTACTCGACCAGCCCGCTGCTCGCCTCGAAGACGCCGCCGTGGCGCTCCAAGTTCCTGGTCGGGCTGGTGGGCCTGGGTTTTTGCGTGCTCGCCGGCCGCGCGGTCTACGTGCAGATCATCGGCAACGACTTCTTCCTGAAGCAGGGCGAGATCCGCTACGCCCGCACGCTCGACCTCGCCGCCAGCCGCGGCCGCATCACCGATCGCAACGGCCTGATCCTCGCGGCGAGCGTGCCGGCGCCGTCGCTGTGGGTCATCCCCAAGGAGTTCGACGCCGACAAGAAGCAGCGCGCTCAGCTCGCGCGCCTCTTGGGCATGACGGCCGGCGAACTGGCCGGCAAGCTCGACGACAACCCCAACTTCGTGTGGCTGCGCCGCCAGGTCGATGAGCCAATCGCCAAGGAAGCCTTGTCGCTCGGCATCAAGGGCCTGTTCCAGCTGCGCGAATTCAAGCGCCGCTATCCCGAGGGCGAAGCGGCGGCGCACGTGGTGGGCTTCACCAATGTGGAAGAGCACGGCCAGGAAGGCGTCGAACTCGCGTTCCAGAACGAGCTGCAGGGCCGCAACGGCACGCGCCGTGTCGTGAAGGACCGGCTCGGCCAGGTGGTCGAAGACATCGGCGAGAGCGTGCAGCCGGTCGACGGGCGCGACATCGAGCTCACCATCGACTCCAAGGTGCAGTTCTACGCCTACCAGCGCATCCGCGACGCGGTGGCTCAGCACAAGGCCAAGGCGGGCAGCGTGGTGGTGCTCGACGCGCAGACCGGCGAGGTGCTGGCGCTCTCCAACTACCCGAGCTACCTGCCCGGCGACCGCCGCAACCTGACAGGCGCTCAGCTGCGCAACCGTGCGCTGACCGACACCTTCGAACCCGGCTCGACGATGAAGCCTTTCATCGCCGCCTGGGCCATGGAGACCGGTCGCGTCACGCCCAACACCGTGATCCCGACGGCACCGGGCCGCATCACCATCACCGGCTCGACCATCACCGATTCGCACCCGCACGGTGACCTGACCGTGTCGCAGGTGATCCAGAAATCGAGCAACGTGGGAACCGTCAAGATGGCGATGACCATGCAGCCGCGCGAGATGTGGGAGCTGTACACCCAGGTGGGCTTTGGCCAGAAGCCGCAGATCTCGTTCCCCGGCGCGGTGACCGGCCGGCTGCGGCCTTACAAGACGTGGCGTCCGATCGAGCAGGCGACCATGAGCTACGGCTACGGCCTGTCGGCCAGCCTGTTCCAGATCGCGCGGGCCTACACCGTGTTCGCGCACGATGGCGAGGTGATCCCGACCACGCTGGTGAAGACTGCCGGCGCCGGGCCGGTGCAGCCCGCCGGCATGCGCGTGATTTCGCCCAAGACGGCGCAATCGGTGCGCGAGATGCTGCACCTCGTCACGCTCGAAGGCGGCACCGCGCCGAAGGCCCAGGCCATGGGCTACTCGGTGGGCGGCAAGTCGGGCACGGCCTACAAACAAGAAGGCAAGGGCTACGCCGAGAAGAAGTACCGCTCGTGGTTCGTCGGCATGGCGCCGATCGACAAGCCGCGCATCATCGTTGCGGTGATGGTCGACGAGCCGAGCAACGGCCAGTACTTCGGCGGCGACGTGGCCGCACCGGTGTTCAGCGAGGTGGTGCAGCAGACGCTGCGCTCGATGGGCGTGCAGCCCGACCTCGACGTGAAGCAGCAGATCGTCACGCAGAAGCTGCGTGCCGAGGAAGAGAGCTTCTGATGATGCCGAACACGCTGACGCTTCTGCATGACGTGGGCAGCGCCGTGGCCTGGCTGCGCAGCCGCGGCGTCCGCCACCTGAGCACCGACAGCCGCCGCGTGCAGCCCGGCGACGCCTTCATCGCGTGGCCAGGCTATGGCAACGACGGCCGCCAGTTCGTGCCCGCTGCCCTCGCGGCTGGTGCTGCGGCCTGCCTGGTCGAGGCGCGGGGCGCGGAAGCCTTCGGTTTCGACGGCACGCGCGTGGCCGCGGTGCAGGGACTGAAGGCCGCGACCGGTGAGCTGGCCGACGCTTACCTCAACTATCCGAGCCAGCGCCTGAAGGTGGTGGCCGTCACCGGTACCAACGGCAAGACCTCGGTGGCCTGGTGGATGGCTCAGGCGCTGAGCCTGCTGGGCCAGCGCTGCGGCGTGGTCGGCACGCTGGGTGTGGGCGAGCCGCCGTCGTCGGCGTCGCCGCATGCCGCCGTGCACCCGACCGGCCTCACCACGCCTGACCCGGTGACCTTGCAGGCCGCCTTCCGCCGTTTCGCCGACGACGATTTCGCGGCTTGTGCCATCGAAGCCTCGTCGATCGGCATCGTCGAGAAGCGCCTGGCCGGCACGCGCATCGCCGTGGCGCTGTTCACCAACTTCACGCGCGACCACATCGATTACCACGGCAGCATGGACGCCTACTGGGACGCCAAGGCCGAGCTGTTCGCCTGGCCCGGCCTGCGATCCGCGGTGATCAATGTCGACGACGAGCGCGGTGCGGCACTCGCGCTCACGACCAAGCTCAAGGGGCTGGATGTCTGGACCTACAGCGCCCGCAGTGCTGCGCGGCTGCAGGCGAGCGACATCGCCTACATCGACGGTGGCCTCGCGTTCGCATTGCACGAAGGCACCGAGTCGGCCGTGGTGCGCAGCGGCCTGATCGGCGATTACAACGTCTCCAACCTGCTGGCCGTGATCGGCGGCCTGCGCTCGCTCGGCATTGCGCTCGCTGACGCCGCGCGCGTCTGCGCGCTGCTGAGCGCCGTGCCGGGCCGCATGGAAAGCGTGCCGTCGGGCGAGGGCCCGGCGGTAGTGGTCGATTACGCCCACACCCCGGATGCGCTCGAGAAGGCGCTGCAGGCGCTGCGCCCCTTTGCACAGAAGCGCGGCGGCACGCTGTGGAGCGTGTTCGGCTGCGGTGGTAATCGCGACGCGACCAAGCGGCCGCTGATGGGTGCCATCGCCGAGCGCGAGGCCGACCACGTGGTCGTGACCAGCGACAACCCGCGCAACGAATCGCCGTCGGCCATCCTGACGCAGATCGCTGCCGGCATGGCACGCCCTGACCGCGCCGAAGTGATCGAAGACCGCCGTGCCGCCATCGTGCACGCGGTGCGCCAGGCGCAGGTGCAAGACGTGATCCTCATCGCCGGCAAAGGCCATGAGGCGGAGCAAGACATCGCGGGCGTCAAGCATCCGTTCTCCGACGTGCTCGAAGCGCAGCTCGCCATCACAGGGAGGCCACAGCCATGATGACGCTGGCCCAGGCTCACGCGCTGCTGCCCGGTTCGACCTTGATCGGCGATGGTGCCGTGGCGATCGCGCGCGTGCACTCCGACACGCGCAGCCTGCAGCCCGGCGACCTGTTCGTCGCGCTGCGCGGCGAGCGCTTCGATGCGCATGACTTCTTGCCGCAGGCGCATGCCGCCGGAGCGGTGGCGGCGCTCGCTGAGCGCGGCCTCATCGAAGCCGGCCTGCCCGGCCTGCAGGTGGCAGACAGCAAGCAGGCGCTGGGCACGCTCGCCGCCGCCTGGCGCGCGCGTTTTCACCTGCCGCTGATCGCGGTCACCGGCAGCAACGGCAAGACCACGGTCACGCAGATGCTGGCCTCAGTGCTCACGGCGTGGTGGGGCGAGGGTGCCTTCTCGACGCAGGGCAACTTCAACAACGACATCGGCGTGCCGCTGACGCTGCTGCGCCTGCGCGACGCGCATCGCGCCGGTGTGGTCGAGCTCGGCATGAACCACCCTGGCGAGATCGCTTCACTGGCCGCGATGACAGCGCCCAGCGTGGCACTGGTCAACAACGCACAGCGCGAGCACCAGGAGTTCATGGCCACGGTGGAGGCCGTGGCGCGCGAGAACGGCACGGTGATCGAGGCGCTGGGCCCGGCCGGCGTGGCGGTGTTCCCTGCCGACGATGCGTTCGCCCCGCTGTGGCACCAGCTCGCCGGCCAGCGGCCTACGCTGACCTTCGCTTTGCGCGGTGCGGCCGACGTGACGGCCGACGCTGAATGGGCGCACGACCACTGGTCGCTGATGCTGCACACGCCGGCCGGCTTTGCTGCCGTGCAGCTGCGCATCGCCGGCTGGCACAACGTGAAGAACGCGTTGGCGGTGACGGCCTGCGCGCTCGCGGCGGGCTGCCCGCTCGAAGCCATCGTCCGCGGGCTCGAGGCCTTCGAGCCGGTGAAGGGTCGTTCGCAGTTGAAGATGGGCCGCGTGCAGGGCGTGCCCGTCACGCTGGTCGACGACACCTACAACGCCAACCCCGATTCGGCCCGCGCGGCGATCGAGGTGCTGGCCTCGCTCACCGGCCCGCGCTGGCTGGTGCTGGGCGACATGGGCGAAGTGGGCAACCAGGGGCCAGCCTTCCACCGCGAGGTGGGCGCCTATGCACGCACGCATGGCATCGACGCGCTGTGGACCGCAGGCAACCTGAGCCGCTACGTGGCCGACGCCTTCGGCGGCGAGCACAACGGCAGCGCGCGCCACTTCAACAGCGTGGCCGATCTGCTGAAGGCGCTGAATGCCGCGCCGGCCTGCGCCTCGGTGCTGGTGAAGGGTTCGCGTTTCATGAAGATGGAACAGGTGGTGGCTGCGTTGCTCGACACGAGAGTTGACACGACAGCCGACACGGCAGCGCGGGCTGGCAGCGACGCACAACAACAAGGAACGACACCCCATGCTGCTTAGCCTCGCCCAGTGGCTGCAGAACCACTACCCGGAGCAACTGGGCTTTCTGCGCGTGTTCCAGTACCTCACCTTCCGCGCGGTGCTGGCTGCCATGACCTCGCTGCTGATCGGCCTCGCCTTCGGGCCCTGGGTGATCCGCCGCCTGGCCGAGCTGAAGATCGGCCAGCCGATCCGCGAATACGGCGTGAAGGAACACATCGCCAAGAGCGGCACGCCGACGATGGGTGGCGTGCTGATCCTGATCGGCATCGGCGTCTCGACCTTGCTGTGGTTCGACTGGAGCAACCGCTTCGTCTGGATCGTGATGCTGGTGACGCTGGGCTTCGGCGCCATCGGCTGGGTCGACGACTGGCGCAAGGTGGTGCACAAAAATCCCGAAGGCATGCGCTCGCGCGAGAAGTATTTCTGGCAGTCCCTGATCGGACTGATCGCCGCGTTGTACCTCGCCTTCAGCGTCTCGGAAACCTCGAACCTGCGTGTGCTGGAACTCTTCCTGCGCTGGGTGCAAAGCGGCTTCTCGAACGACCTGCCGCCCAAGGCCGACTTGATGATCCCTTTCATCAAGACGGTGAGCTACCCGCTGGGCGTGTTCGGCTTTATCTTCCTCACCTATCTGGTGATCGTAGGCGCAAGCAACGCGGTCAACCTGACCGACGGGCTCGATGGCCTGGCCATCATGCCGGTGGTGATGGTGGGCTCAGCGCTGGGCGTGTTCGCCTACGTGACGGGCAGCTCGGTCTACAGCAAGTACCTGCTGTTCCCGTACATCCCCGGGGCCGGCGAGCTGCTGATCTTCTGCGCCGCGATGGCGGGCGCGGGCCTCGCGTTCCTCTGGTTCAACACCCACCCGGCGCAGGTGTTCATGGGTGACGTGGGCGCGCTTTCGCTGGGCGGGGCGCTGGGCACCATCGCGGTCATCACGCGGCAAGAGATCGTGCTCTCCATCATGGGCGGCATCTTCGTGGCCGAGGCCCTGTCCGTGATGATGCAAGTGAGCTGGTTCAAGTACACGAAGAAGAAGTTCGGCACCGGCCGGCGCATTCTGAAGATGGCGCCCCTGCACCACCACTTCGAGAAGTCGGGGTGGAAGGAAACGCAAGTCGTCGTGCGCTTCTGGATCGTCACCATGCTCTTGTGCCTGGTGGGTTTGGCAAGTCTCAAGCTACGTTGATGAATCACCTGAAAGACAGCATCGTTCTTGTGCTCGGGCTCGGCGAGTCCGGCCTCGCCATGGCACGCTGGTGCGCGAGCCATGGTGCGCAAGTGCGCGTGTGGGACTCGCGCGAGCAGGCGCCGCAAGACGCTGCGCTGGGCGAGCATGTGCCGTCGGCGCAGCGGCTCAGTGGTGCCTTGAGTGACGACGCCTTGCAAGGCGTGCAGCTCGTGCTGAAGAGCCCGGGCCTGTCGCCGACCGATGAACGCATTGCCTCACTGATCAACCTGGCGCGCCAGACCGGCGTGCCAGTGCAGGGCGAACTCGATCTGTTCGCGCGCGCACTCGCCGACCTGAAGGCCGAGCGCGGCTACGCGCCCAAGGTGATCGCGATCACCGGCACCAACGGCAAGACCACCACCACCTCGATGGCGGCGCAGCTGATTGAGCGGGCCGACAAGCGCGTGGCCGTCGCCGGCAACATCGGCCCAACCATGCTGCAGACGCTGGCCGACACGCTGGCGGCCGAGCCGGTGCCTGAGGTCGTGCCCGAAGCGCCCGTGATCGAGCCGCCCGCGCCTGTGCCTGATGACGAGGTGGCCGAGGCCGCCGAAGACAAGGCGGCTGAACTCATTCAGCCATCGGAAAGTGACGCGGAGTCGGCGATGTCGTCGACTGCCGAGACCTCCGTGCCAGTCAGCGAACCCGTGAACGAGTCGGCTGACGGCATAGAGAGCGAGCCCGTTAGCGAGCCAGAAAACGAAACCGTGCAGCAGGCAGCGGCCGAGTCGCCGAACGTTGTCGATGACGACACGCCGACCGGTGGCGGCCCACCGCCGCACCTGATTCCGCCGCCTCCACCTGGGCCGGTGTTCGAGCACCTGCCCGAAGTGTGGGTGCTGGAGCTGTCGAGCTTCCAGCTCGATGGTGTGCAGGGTTTCGAGCCCAGCGCTGCCACCGTGCTCAACGTGACGCAAGACCACCTGGACTGGCACGGCAGCATGGAAGCGTACGTGGCAGCCAAGGCGCGCATCTTCGGCCAGCAGGCCGTGATGGTGATCAACCGCGACGACCCGGCGACTGAAAGGATGGTGCCTGCACCCATCCCCGGCAAGGGGCGGTTCGCCAAGCCGGTCGAGCGCCGTGTCGTGCGCTTCGGGCTCGATGCGCCAAAGCTGCCGGGCGACTTCGGCCTGATCGTCGAGAACGGCATCGCCTGGCTGGTGCGGGCGATGGAAGCCGATGAAACCATCAAGAAGCCACGCAAGGGCGCGGTGGTCGAACCCGAAGACCTGCACATCCAGCGCCTGATGCCTGCGGACGCCTTGCGCGTGCGCGGCCGCCACAACGCCGCCAACGCACTCGCCGCACTGGCGCTGGCGACGGCCATCGGCTGCCCGCTCGCACCGATGCTGCACGGCCTGCGCGAATACGCCGGCGAGCCGCACCGCGTGGAGTTCATTGCGCTGGTCAACGGCATCGAAGCCTACGACGACAGCAAGGGCACGAACGTCGGCGCCACGGTGGCGGCGCTGAACGGCCTGGGCGAAGACAAGGCGCCGAGCAAGTTGGTCGTCATCCTCGGTGGTGACGGCAAGGGCCAGGACTTCTCGCCGCTCGCAATGCCGGTGCAACGCCACGTGCGCGCTGTGGCCTCGCTGGGCCGCGACGCCGAGGCCGTCGAACAGGCGCTGCGCTCCACCGGTGTGCCGGTGCAGCGGCACGACACGCTCGAAGCGGCCACTCGCTGGTGCTTCGAGCGCGCGCATGCCGGCGATGCAGTGCTGCTGAGCCCGGCCTGCGCCAGCCTCGACATGTTCCGCAACTACGCGCACCGCGCCGAGGTGTTCGTCAACGAAGTGCGCGCGCTCGCCGCCGCGAGCGGGGAGGTCGTGTGAGCGCACGGATCGAACCCCGGGCCGCTCCCAAGCCGATCCGCATCCCCGTGGCGGATCGACTGATGTACTCATCAGGCGAGGGGCAGTCATGATCGCCCTGGCTGAGCGCTTCGGTCTGGCCGCGCTGAAAGAGCGCATCGCGTCGCTGTTCAAGCGCGATGGCGGCACTGCCGTGCCCATCCGCAACTGGAACGGCGCCACATCGCAGCCCACCAAGCT
>Ga0307516_10004612_pt1 | contig 16906 bp, 20 predicted proteins | sample 19_EM_MG_FD_203310 | JGI IMG/M metagenome (GOLD analysis project Ga0307516, IMG submission 203310) | Populus trichocarpa ectomycorrhiza microbial communities from riparian zone in the Pacific Northwest, United States - 19_EM | ecosystem: Host-associated > Plants > Roots > Unclassified | place...
GGCTGCCAGATCCGAATATGACTTCCGAAAATCCCGATCTCGAACCAGAATCCAACAAGACTGACCACATTTATGCTGATTTCGATGACGAGGAAGGTGTGCCACTCAGCCATTGAGACTTGCTGACTAAGATTCGGGGTTTGAATGAGTGTTGAAGGCTGGGTTAGTAAGCGTGTTACTCTCTTTCACTGTCGACGACGATGAGCGCTGGGTTTCCTCGTCCACCCCCAGGTATGCCGCCCCCACCCCCAGGCATGCCTCCTCTACCCCCGGGAATGCCTATACAACCAGGCTTTGGTCAGGCCTCGGGCTCGCGCATGGCTCCAGAAATGCTCGCGCAGAAGTCGCAAAAATGGGTCTCGATGCAGAAGAAGAGGTACGGTGAGAAACGCAAAGGTGGCTACATCGACATGGGGAAACAGGTGTGTGCTGTGTTGTACATATATTTCGAAATTTCATTCCTTTTGCAGGACTTGCCTCCCGAGCATGTACGCAAAATCATCAAGGACCATGGTGATATGAGCAACCGCAAATTCCGTAACGACAAGCGTGTCCATCTTGGTGCACTCAAGTACGTGCCTCACGCCGTAATGAAATTGCTTGAAAACATCCCTTATCCATGGGAGCAAGTCCGCGAAGTTCCTGTTCTATACCACATCACAGGTGCTATCACATTCGTAAACGAGATCCCCCGCGTCATCGAGCCTGTATATCATGCTCAGTGGAGTACAATGTGGCTCGCTATGCGTCGAGAGAAGCGAGACCGCAGGCATTTCAAACGTATGCGCTTCCCGCCATTCGATGACGAAGAGCCTCCTCTCGATTACGGTGACAACGTCCTGGATGTCGAACCTTTGGAAGCTATTCAGTTAGAGCTTGACTCGGATGAAGATGCATCTATCGTTGATTGGTTCTATGACCCTAAGCCGTTGATCGACACTCCCGCAGTCAATGGTCCTTCCTACCGCTATTGGTCGCTTACCCTCCCTGTCATGGCCAACTTGTACCGCCTAGGGCGCACTCTGCTCTCTGACAGACCCGACAACAATGCCAGCTACCTTTTCGACAAAAAGTCATTCTTCACCGCCAAGGCGTTGAACATGGCCATTCCAGGGGGACCAAAGTTTGAGCCACTTTATCGTGACATGGATACGTTTGATGAGGACTGGAACGAGTTCAATGACATCAACAAGGTTATCATTCGACAGCAAATTCGTACGGAATACAGAGTTGCTTTCCCTCACTTGTACAACTCGCTCCCAAGGTCCGTCCATTTATCGCCATACCATCATCCGAAGAACGTCTATATCCGTACGGACGACCCCGATCTTCCGGCATTCTACTTTGATCCTTTGATCAACCCCATTTCCCTCCGCGGGATGACAGCAAAGAACGTCCCGCTTGTCTCACATGAAGACATCATATTTGGTCCCAGTGACGCAGATGACGATGACTTTGAGCTCCCGGAAGAGGTCGAACCGTTCCTCACCAACAAACCTTTGGAGAACGAGTTGACTGCCGAAGGTATCGCGCTCTGGTGGGCGCCTGACCCGTACAATCGTCGTTCGGGACGGATGCGACGTGCACAGGACGTGCCATTGGTGAAGAACTGGTACATTGAACATTGCCCTCCGGGCCAACCTGTCAAGGTCCGGGTCTCGTATCAGAAGCTTCTCAAATGCTTCGTTCTGAACGAGCTCAAGACCCGCTCGGAGAAGGCTATGACGAGGAAGAACCTCTTCCGTCAACTGAAGGCGACCAAATTCTTTCAAACAACGCGTTTAGATTGGGTCGAGGCTGGTTTGCAGGTTTGCAGGCAGGGCTACAACATGCTCAACCTGTTGATCCACCGCAAGGTATACATTTATTGTCGTTCCATATTCAGTACGCTTATGCATCTATTCTATAGAACTTGAACTACCTCCATCTCGATTACAACATGAACTTGAAGCCTGTCAAGACCCTCACAACGAAAGAGCGGAAAAAGTCTCGTTTTGGAAACGCGTTTCACCTGTGCCGTGAAATTTTGCGTCTTACCAAGCTTGTTGTCGATGCCCACGTCCAATATCGTCTCGGAAACGTCGACGCATTCCAACTTGCTGATGCATTGCAATATATCTTTGGTCATATCGGTGCTTTGACTGGTATGTACAGGTACAAGTACAAGGTTGGTTTATTACTCTCGTGACCGCGCCTTCTCAGTTCACACGACTTGCAGTTGATGAGACAAGTTCGCATGACGAAGGATCTAAAGCATCTGATCTACTATCGTTTCAATACTGGTCCAGTCGGCAAGGGCCCTGGTTGTGGTTTCTGGGCACCTGGATGGCGTGTTTGGCTGTTTTTTATGCGTGGCATTGTTCCCCTTCTCGAGCGTTGGTTGGGCAACCTCCTCGCTCGACAATTTGAAGGACGCAACAGTAAAGGTATCGCCAAAACGGTTACGAAGCAGCGCGTGGAGTCGCACTATGATCTCGAACTTCGCGCGGCTGTCATGCACGACATTTTGGACATGATGCCAGAGTCCATCAAGCAAAACAAAGCAAAGACGATCCTGCAACATTTATCGGAAGCTTGGCGATGTTGGAAGGCTAACATTCCATGGAAGGTTCCAGGCATGCCCACTGCCATCGAAAACATCATCTTGCGATATGTGAAGAACAAGGCAGATTGGTGGGTCAGCGTTGCCCATTATAACCGGGAGCGTATTCGGCGTGGTGCCACTGTCGACAAGGCAGTCGTGAAGAAGAACTTGGGCCGTCTCACCCGTAAGTAAAATACTATCTCCTGCATAGCCCTCCTTTGAATGTATTATTTAGGTCTTTACTTGAAAGCTGAACAAGAGAGGCAGCACGGCTATCTCAAGGACGGACCGTACGTCAGCGCCGAAGAGGCCGTCGCAATTTACACGGCCACCGTCCACTGGCTTGAAAGCCGAAAGTTTGCGCCTATCCCATTCCCGTAAGACCTACTTTCATTCCCTTAACTAGTCCTTTTCTTATCGTCTTTGCAGACCGCTGTCGTACAAGCACGACACCAAACTGCTCGTCTTGGCTCTTGAAAAGCTTAAAGAGGCGTACTCGGTCAAGGGCCGCCTTAATCAGTCGCAACGTGAGGAACTGGCACTCATCGAGCAAGCCTATGACAACCCACACGAATGTAAGCTTTCGTCATTTATTTGGCAATGAGCTCGGTTTATACGATTTATTTAGGTCTGTCACGTATCAAGCGTTTGCTCTTGACCCAGCGTGCGTTCAAGGAGTCTGGTATCGAGTTTTTCGATACCTATGACAAACTCATTCCTTGCTATGATATTGAGCCAGTGGAGAAGATCACCGATGCGGTCAGCTTTATTTGTATCTTTTTCTGTACTTTCCCTGCTCATGACTTTTACAGTACCTCGACCAATTCCTATTTTTCGAGGCCGACAAGCGAGGCCTTTTCCCTGCATGGATCAAACCTGCGGATACAGAGCCTCCTCCACTTCTCGTATACAAGGTTAGTACTTATCCATATTTATTCACAGCGGTAATATATACTTGTTTTTTTTCTTTTCCACAGTGGTGTCAAGGTATCAACAACCTTACTGATGTCTGGGAGACCAGCGAGGGTGAATGCGTTGTCATGATGGAAACTGTGTTTTCCAAGGTGTACGACAAGATCGACCTGACGCTTCTCAACCGTTTACTCCGCTTGATTATGGACCACAATTTAGCGGATTACATCACAGCGAAAAACAATACTGTCCTAACTTACAAGGACATGGCGCACACCAACGCATATGGCCTTATCCGTGGTCTGCAATTCTCTGCCTTCGTCTTTCAATATTACGGTCTCGTACTGGATCTTCTTGTCCTTGGTCTCCAGCGAGCTAGCGAGATGGCTGGGCCACCGCAAATGCCCAATAACTTTTTGCAATATCGCGATTCTGCTACGGAGACTCGCCACCCCATCCGTCTGTACTCTCGCTACGTCGATCGGCTCCATGTTCTTTTCCGCTTCACTGCAGATGAAGCGCGTGATCTTATTCAGCGATACCTGAGTGCGAACCCCGATCCTACCAACAACAACGTCATTGGATACAATAACAAGCGTTGCTGGCCTCGGGATTGCCGCATGAGACTTATCAAGCACGATGTAAATCTCGGGAGAGCGGTATTCTGGAACGTCAAGCAAAGCCTACCTAGGTCTTTAACTACGATCGAATGGGAGGACACCTTCGTCAGCGTCTACTCCAAGGATAACCCACAGCTTTTGTTTTCGATGTCTGGTTTCGAGATTCGCATTTTGCCGAAAATTAGGACTCTGGGTGGAGAACAGTTCTCGCTGAAGGATGCTGTTTGGAATCTAACGAACGAGCAGACGAAGGAGCGGACGGCCCAGGCATTCTTGCGTGTTTCTGATGACGGTAAATCGTTATCCAGTTGGATGCGCATTAATGCCCCTTACTGATACGTGTTCCCATCCAGGTATCCAGCAGTTCAACAACCGTATCCGACAAGTCCTCATGAGTTCGGGTTCAACGACGTTCTCCAAGATTGTCAATAAGTGGAACACTGCGTTGATTGGGCTTATGACGTACTACCGCGAAGCCGTCATCCATACAAATGAGCTTTTGGATGCTCTTGTCAAAGCCGAGAACAAGATTCAGACGCGTGTAAAGATCGGCTTGAACAGTAAGATGCCATCACGTTTCCCACCAGTTGTCTTCTACACGCCGAAGGAATTGGGCGGTCTCGGGATGTTATCTATGGGCCACGTTCTTATCCCCCAGAGTGATTTACGGTGGTCAAAGCAGACGGATGTTGGAGGTCGGTTCTCTTTTACTCCGTGGCGATTACTCATGGTTTCGTTTCATAGTTACTCACTTCCGCGCTGGCATGTCTCATGATGAGGATCAACTTATTCCAAATTTGTACCGATATCTCCAGCCATGGGAAGCTGAGTTTTTGGACTCTGCTCGTGTTTGGTCAGAGTACTCGATGAAACGCAAGGAGGCGAATGCACAAAACCGGCGTCTTACTCTTGAGGATCTGGAGGACAGCTGGGACAGGGGTATCCCACGTATCAATACTCTCTTCCAGAAGGATCGTCACACGTAGGTCTATTCGGATTCTTTGTTGTGATCCTCAACTAACGGGTTCTTTAGTCTTGCTTATGATCGCGGCTGGCGTGTGCGCACGGACTGGAAACAGTACCAGCTACTTAAACAGTGAGTCTACTATCTTATCTGTTTTGTGCCTGTTTGACCAAAGTCAATCACAGTAACCCATTCTGGTGGACGTCGCAACGTCATGACGGTAAACTGTGGCAACTCAACAACTATCGTGTCGACGTCATCGCTGCGTTGGGTGGTGTGGAAGGTATCTTGGAGCACACGTTGTTCAAGGGAACGTATTTCCCGACGTGGGAGGGTCTTTTCTGGGAGAAGGCGTCCGGTTTCGAAGAGTCTATGCGATACAAGAAGCTCACCAACGCGCAACGTTCGGGTCTCAACCAAATTCCTAACCGTCGTTTCACGTTGTGGTGGAGCCCGACGATCAATCGAGCGAACGTCTACGTCGGTTTCCAGGTACAACTTGACTTGACTGGTATCTTCATGCACGGCAAGATTCCTACCCTCAAGATCAGTTTGATCCAGATCTTCCGAGCCCATTTGTGGCAGAAAAGTAAGTTGATTCTTAGCACATAACGCGAGTTCTCTTTGAGCGATACCCATAGTTCACGAGAGCGTCGTCATGGACTTGTGTCAAGTGTTTGATCAAGAACTCGAGCCTTTGCAGATCGAGACGGTTCAAAAAGAAACGATCCACCCCCGAAAGAGTTACAAAATGAACTCGTCCTGCGCTGACATCTTGTTATTCTCGGCTTACAAGTGGAATATAACTCGACCTTCGTTGGTCACTGACGTATGTTCTTTCCTTTGCCTGCTGTTTTCTCAAATCAAGCCAATGTGAATTTCCTGTACTAGAATAAGGATGTTCTGGACGGTACGACGAGTAACAAATACTGGATCGACGTCCAGCTTCGTTGGGGTGACTTCGACTCGCATGATATCGAGCGATATACGCGCGCGAAGTTCTTGGACTATGTACGTGTATTGTTTCGTTCTCGTATCCCATCTACTGAGTTCTATCTTACCTATCAGGTATCGGACTCTATGAGTATCTACCCGTCCCCCACAGGTGTTATGATTGGCATGGATCTCGCGTACAACCTCTGGTCAGCGTATGGCAACTGGTTCCCTGGCATGAAGCCTTTGATCCAACAAGCCATGACGAAAATTATGAAGGCAAACCCTGCTTGTCATGTTTTGCGAGAGCGCATCCGGAAGGGTCTCCAGCTGTATTCATCAGAGCCGACGGAACCGTACTTGAATAGCCAGAACTACTCCGAACTGTTCTCCAATCAAATCATATGTAAGCGCATATATGTACAATATCAACTGGATATTAATCAACTCGTAGGGTTCGTGGATGACACCAATGTCTACCGTGTCACCATCCACAAGACATTTGAGGGTAACTTGACTACCAAGCCTATCAGTAAGTGTTCCGCCTACATAATTATCGTGTTAAGGTTTCAAATACTTTTTTTCAGATGGCGCCATCTTCATATTTAACCCAAGATCTGGCCAGTTGTTTTTGAAGGTCATTCATACCAGCGTCTGGGCGGGCCAGAAGCGTCTTGGACAGCTCGCAAAATGGAAGACCGCTGAAGAAGTTGCTGCCTTGGTCCGTTCGTTGCCCGTCGAAGAGCAGCCTAAGCAGGTCATTGTGACTCGCAAGGGCATGTTGGGTGTGTTTCATGCTTAACGTGCTTCATTCTCCATGTAACCATTCGAAACGAATATGTAGATCCCCTTGAGGTCCACTTGCTCGACTTCCCCAACATCGTCATCAAGGGTAGCGAGCTTCAACTCCCGTTCCAAGCCTGTATGAAGATGGAGAAGTTCGGTGACCTAATTCTGGTAGGTGCTCCATTACCAACCCTGGTGCCGTCTTTTAAGTCGGTTCTTGTAGCGCGCCACACAACCTCAGATGGTTCTGTTCAGTCTGTATGATGATTGGCTGAAGTCTATTTCCAGTTATACTGCGTTTTCTCGTCTCATCCTATTACTTCGCGGTTTACATGTCAACAATGAAAAGGCCAAAGTTATCCTACACCCAGATAAGAACACAATCACAGAGCCTCACTTTGTGTGGCCATCACTTTCTGACGAGGAGTGGATCAAGGTTGAGGTTGCAATGAAGGATCTCATCTTGGCTGTGAGTTGATTCATCCTTAGCATGCAACAATCGTATTGACAGTGTACATAGGATTTCGGCAAGCGCAACAACGTCAATATCGCTTCGCTAACCGCCAGTGAGATTCGTGACATCATCCTTGGTCAGGAAATCGTTGCACCCTCAGTGCAACGACAGCAAATGGCGGAACTTGAGAAGAGCACCGAGGCACAGGGCCAGGTCACCGCCATTCAGACGTAAGTTGATGCATGTCACATCTTCGAGTAAAACTAATGCCTTTCCGTAGTCAAACGACTAACGTCCACGGTGACACCATACAGACTGTGACAACTACCAATTACGAACAACAGGTCTTCAGCAGCAAGTCGGACTGGCGTGTCCGTGCAATCTCCGCTACACATCTCTCTCTTCGCCTACAGCACATTTACGTGTCCAATGATGACGTGAAAGACGACGCTGGATCTTACACATATGTCCTGCCGAAGAACGTTCTGCGCGCCTTCATTACCGCTGCGGACCTTCGGACCCAGGTGGCTGCGTTCCTGTATGGAGTTTCCCCTCCCGACAACAAACAAGTCAAAGAAATCAAGGCAATAGCTTGGCCACCTCAGCGCGGAAGCAACAACACCATTGAACTTCCCTCGCAGCTTCCCAGGGACGACTTCTTGCTAAAAGACCTTGAGCCTCTTGGGTGGATCAAGACTCAGGCGCTTGAGCTTAGCCACCTCTCACCCACCGATGTTACGACACATGCTAAATTGATGGCTGAGCACTCTGAATGGGGTCCGTCATCGATATGTATCACCGCCTCGTTCACGCCAGGCTCCGTCTCACTATCTTCATATTCCCTCACGGTACCTGGATTTGAGTGGGGCCGCAAAAATATGGACAATTCGGCCAATCCCACAGGCTTTAACCCCAACATGTCTGAAAGGGTTCAGCTCCTGTTGTCCGACCGTATCTTTGGCATGACTCTTGTTCCCGAGGGCAAGGTTTGGAACTACGGGATTGGACTCACTCAGCTCTGGTCGGCCAACTTGCCGTTCTCGATGACGTTGGACACTCCGCTGTTGTTCTGGGCCGAAGAACATCGGCCTGCTGCATTCTTGACGGTGAGTTACCTCGCTCCTTGGCATCACTCTCCGATCCTGATGGATATTTTCAGTTTGCAAACATGGAACAGGGCGATGACAGCGCCGACGTGGAGAACAGTTTCGCGTGATTTATTATAAACAATGCCGCTTCGCCACTGTATTCCCATGTAAAAGTTAGTTGCTTAGCAATGTTACCTTCATAATCTCATAATAGAGGGGGATAAGAATACACAATTGTGGGTGTAAGGTATAGCAAGGAAACAGTCGAGAAATCCATATAGCAAATGAACACGCGCATAGTAGGTCAAAGCATGACAAGAATCGAACAACAGCCCCAGTACCCCAGGAACGTACTAGCACAGACGACCAGAAGTATAAAAAAACAGAAACATGGGAACAAAAAACACATTCGTCTACTACCTCGTGATGAATCCGAGAGACACCACCGATGCACGTGCGGCCAACGCCGCGGGCGTGCTTCCCTCAAGATTGGATGATTCGGTCTCACTCACCGCCGGGAGGTCAGAACCAGCACCTCTCTCCGTGTGCACGACTGTGACAGAGAGCTGTTTCGAGCCCCTGCGAGGCGGTGGCGGGGAAAGCGACATAAATTCAAATTCACCCTCGAATATGGGCGTGCCTGGAGTCGTGGAACCGATGGGGCCAGGCCGGAAGGGACTGCGCGGCGGAGGCCTGGGGATGGTGGGGGAATCGGGTGTGGAAAGCGAAAGGAAACTGGGATCATTGCGGATGTTCATGATGTGTTCTCCCAGACCAAACGGAGGCCGACGTGGTTCGGGTTGGTCGTGCGAGGGTATGGATGGGTCGTTGTCGTCGTCGTCATTGTCGAAATCTAGAGTGATGGCTTGGGTATGGGAAGCTGGAACGTGAATTGGGGTGTGATGCTGGCGCGGGGGGTCGAACTGGGATGGCGTTGGTGGGGAGGGGATCGATCTAGCAGATGGCGATGATGACGAAGCAGTAGATGGGCCACCCAAGATCCGAAGACGCTGTTTGAGAGACACGCTGCGTATCGAGGCCGATGAAGAAGGTCGTTGGTGGTTCGGGGTCGCCGTACGTGACGGAGAGCGAGGTGGTGAACCTGGAATAGCCGGTAGCTCTGATGATGGCCGTCCCACTTCGATCGTGCTGTTGCTTGAGCTCCGACGATGTCCCGGTACAAAGCCCAGCTCGTCTGGCCGTAGTGGAAGGCCTGACGAAGGCGGCGGTTTGGGTGACGTCAGAGAAAGCCGCAAAGCCCGCTGTGCAACCGAGGTCCGGAATAATTTTTGTGGCTGCGGAGCAGAAGAAGGTTTCAGTGGTGGTAACAGAGATGCAACCGGGGCAGGCGGAGGTGCGTGTGTAGGAGCAGGCCGTGGCGGCGGCATTGATCGACGCTTGGCGGCTACAACCTTGCTTGCTGGTTGAGTCGTTCTTGGGACATCCAACGACATCGACCGTGGTGGTGGGTCCGGTGCTACCACATTAGTAGGAGGTGACAGAGACGTGGTCGGGGAACCGAGAGTAGTCGTCGGCTCTGCAACAGCCCTCGACCCTGATGTGCTCCAAGATTCCACGCTGTACGCAGAAGAGCTAGATACGCGCTTCCAAAAGCTTGGTGCAGGCGACGATGTGCTCTGGAGGCTTGTATCCGTGCGCGAATTGGACGACGTGGTACTTGGCGGTCCGTCTGCTGCGTACGGGTGGGGTACGTGCAGCTGCAGCGCCGGTGGAGCCTCGGCTGGAACTGATGGCGGAGGACCCGAGGGTGGATCCGGACGCTGTGGGAGCGAGGTGACCATCCTGGACCAGCGTTTAGACGTCGACGAGCTGCGAGAACGCGATTCGGGGGTTGCAGGCACCTCAAGCATCCCGTTTCCTGCACTGGCGGGAGGCGATTCGGGGAATAGAGGGAGCACGGCCGACACGACTGGGGAAACGGGCTGCAAGTTGACAACGGACGAAGAGCTGCGAGACGGATCGGCATCTGGTAGCGGTGGCGCAGTAAATTCTCCAGAAGGAATACGCCTCGGCTCATCTGCACCGGGTGGTACAACTCCGATGCCTGGCATTGGAGGTAGTGGCGGTGGTGGTTCTAAGCTCTCTGCCGGCCGAATTCCAAAGCTGCCCGCCACGCTGCGATTGCCGTTGGGGTGCTTATATAGTCCATCTCGACCCTCCTGCTTTATAGGAATAGGAATTGGAGCCGTTGGAGTACACCTGAGCCTGCGCGGAGGAGGCAGAAGGGATAGCGGAACCGTGCCTGTGATCGACTGAAAAGTAATCGGAGAGGTCATAGGACCCGGCGTGGGGCTCGACGGGGGCGACCCATGAATATCGCGATCTTTTGTGATCCTCAAATCCGCAGGTAGGGCCACTGTGGTGCTCGCAGAGCGAATGCTCGCTGCAGGCGACCCTTGCTTCTGGGCGTGTGGGAGCGGGAGCGAGAGTGACGGCGAGGAGCTCGTGTCCGATCCTGTATTCCCGCGGAACATCGTCAGGAGGCTGGTCCCCATCACGCCAAACGACTCTTCTGCGTGACTCTGTGGAACTACCGGAGAGTGCGATGCATCTAGAGAAGGCGATCGAGATCGAGACCCGGGAAATAAGTTCTTGAAGCCCGAAGCAGCGGGTAAAGACGGCATATTTACGGCAAGTGAGCGGAGAGATGGAGGGGGCGATGGCGAAGATGTTTTGGACGAGGCTGAGACCGAGGCCTTCTTTGGAGGCTGTGGCGAAATCATCCCTTGCATTCGCATGGAAAGCATGACATCCATGTCGCCCCTTGGACCATATGTGCTATTGGACACCGGAAGTCCGAGCCCAGCACGAAGTGATCTGTTTCAGACCGTTAAACGAGTATTCATCAAACGGAAAGGCTATCAAACTACCTCTTGCTCAACACAGCATTCTTGATGGATGCTATCCAGCGCTGGGACTCGGCGGGGTCAGTGATCTGGAAGTGCCACATCGCGCGGAAGGGGTCCTCTGAGGACCCGCCAGTGCTGTTGTTGTTGTTGGAGGTGCTACCGCTTTTCTTCATGCCGACGTCGTTCCCTACCAGTTTGATCACGCGTCTCCTGCCGCCGACCTCCTCATCAACGACGAACATGGCGCTGTGTTCGGTTATTTCCAGCCTCTCTATCTCTATCTCGCCTGGTGATGCCCCTTTGAACAAATGAACGTGGGTCCTGTGGCCGGTGGCATGTGATGTGAGGACGAGCGTTCGGTATTTCCACTGTTTGGCGAGCGCATATACAAGTAGCGACGACGCTGGGCTGTACTTGGGGAACGTTGCCGACATCTGGGTAACCGAGCGGAGAGTACCAAGGGTTGCAGGAAATGGGGGGAACTCCTGTGGCTCTGAGGAACCGCAAGACGAGAGACTATGAGACCTGAGGGGCTGATGCAGCAAGTCAGGGTCGATGCCTATGGACTGGGCTGCGGCGCCTCTCAGGCGCTCGCGTTCTTCATGCTCTCTGTCCATGTGTGCGGTGGTCCCAGCGACGGTGGTGGTAACTGACAAATCGCTATGGTGAGCGCTGATTTCAATGACGTCGGGTATACCGTTATTGCGGGATATCTGGGTGGAAGGGGGTTTCTTGCGTGAGACCGAACCAAGCTTCTTTCGAAGTCCGAGTGCATCAGTAGCGGCAATGAGAATGCTTGCGCGTTGTTTGCGTGGCTGAGCCTGGGAGGGGGGAATGGGAGTGATGCGCAATGACGATTCTTGAGAGGTGAATGATGCAGAGGTGTTCGTGAAGGAAGAAACAAATTGGTCAGTACCTGAGTGCGAAGAAGAGGACACGAGTGAGTGAGATGCAATGAAATAACTTGGGGCGCGTGCGAGCTACGCGACCGACGCGCGCGAAAAGGCAGCAATAACATTAGGCGTCGAAATGGAAGGCACAAGGGTTGGGCATTTCCAATCGGGCGCATGTTCGCTTCTGATCCTGCGGATCGACTGAAAAATACAAAAGGCGAAGGGACTGACCATATCCGTAGGTATATGCATAGCCGGAGCTGCTCAGCGGGCTTGATTCTGAGCTGTCTATGGAGCGCTCCTTGCCCTTGAGCTTTGCGTTGATGCTATGGCTGTGTCCGTGTGTGTTGACGTTGAACTGGGTGGCGGGCGGAGGAGGGTTGGGAGAGTGGACAGAAGAGCGACGGGACAACCACGAGTCGATCCTCGATTTGCCAGAGTGCTCTTTGTGGGATTGCTGGGAGAAGCGGATGGCGGATGGCATGGGAGAGGCTCTATGGTGCGGGGCGGACTCGTGCTGGCTGTCGGTGTCCACAAGATCGTTGGGGTTGCTGTGGTGGGAAGTCTGGAGGCAGAGCTGGCAGAGGAGAATATGAGGGTGGGTCAAAAGGAGTGCCAATCACGAGAAGGCAGTGTCGAGAGGCATACCCACGCGATGTTGGGACCACGCAAAGCGCGCGCGAGAAACGGGTGCAAATTGTAGTTTCACGTTTGCAGCAGCAGGGCGAGGACAGCATGCAAAAATACGAGCAATGCATCAGTAAGGTGGAACCGACTTGGAAAATGAAAAAGGGCCCCTCCAATTGAGAGGGACTTCTTCGTGGGCATGGGAAGGGCAAGAATAGAAACGACCTGGCAACGCACCTTTGTCCATTCGCCGTCGACGAACTCGTCGGACGAGCGAGACCCAGATGGATCGGGCTCGAAGATGCCGCTGGGAGGGAATGCGAATTCCAGTTCGCTCGCCTCGCTGGGGCTGGAGGCCATGGTGACCCGGGGAAGGGAGAGAGAGACTCAGAGATGGAGCGCCCAGAAGGACGCTGTTCACTGGCAGCGACGGCGTCGTCGACGACGACGAGGGCTGCAGTGAAGGTTGACAGATTTGACTTGACCGGTCGGAGTCGACCTGTCCCTCAATTATGGTTAGTGTCTCTTCCCTGACTCTGCCCTATTACATGTCTCTGCATTCCATTCCATGACTTGTTCCTCACCGCCTCCTTGTCACCCGCGGGGGCAACATTCCTGTGCTGGGCTCCTCTTCCCATGGCCGATCAGAGTTCTCTGATAGCTGCGGTGCTCTTTCATGGCGCCGGCTCTTGTTCTAAGCCCGCTCGGAGAGTAACTCACAAGAATGGTTTATCAGATCCCGCTGCCGATTTATCATTTTGTTGATAGGCATTTCCTAGTTGCCATGGCCCCTCCAGGCAATACTTTTCTTATTGAGTTTCTTTTGGACAACTGGCCATCCGATCAACGATCTCATCGGACGCCAAGGGCGCCTACTAAGACCCTCGTCGCTTGGGCAAAATGAGCAGGTGCCTTTTCGAATCTTAGTGGCTAACATCGTAGCGTGTTTCACACAACACACACCGCCTTGTCTTGGAGCCTCGTCGCCAACCCAGTCAAGTCACACTCACCGGCATATGTAGTTCTACTCGAACAATAGAACAAGCTTCGCAGTCTTGCAATGTATCTCATGACGATTCATTTACTGCCGCTTATCCCGCCGCCCATCTCTCACGGGAGATTATACCTGTGATTACAATCACACACAACTGGAAAGTTCCGAGCATAAGCACCTCGATTGCACCCACCACACAAAGCTCGGCGTCCGTGAACACTGGACTAATACAGTTTCGAGACCGACTTGGTTTCCCTGGTTCATAGTGATCAAGGGTCCCCTGTGATGTAAAGATGAAGGTCCCTTGGTGACCTTGAGAACCCTGTCTGGCGTGGCATCTCGCTCTATCCGGCGATCTCCGAGCACTGATTTGGGTCCCCACCTATAACTCAGTTACCATTGGTTTGAATTTCCTAGTACCAAGCATGTCCGCAGCCTGTACATATGTACCGGTAAATGGGACGGTCCTGCACGGTCACCGTGAGATCAGATACTTCGAGTCTCCACCACCGCATACTGCCAACTGGGGGGGGGGACCTGGAGGAACGACCATCTTCCTTTGCGAAGACTTCGGGGGAGACTTGGGGAAATGGACCTGTTCAATGCACCAGCAATTAACCCTTCCTGCAAGAAACCACCAGCACACGCCAATCAGCAGCGGTGATTCAAGGCAAGGATGAGAGCGTTGCTTGGCCGCTAGAGAAGCCGGTTGCTGATTGGCATATAAGTTCCTCTCCTCAAACTATTCCCTGGCACTTTCCTCCTCTGTCCCCTTGCGAACAGTACAGTATGTTTTCGTCGATGGCTTGGCTGGTGTTTCTCGCTGGGTCCATCGTCTGGCTTACTAGACGAGCCGTTTCCAAACGGCGCCCCGCTCCCTTCCCTCCTGGCCCCAAACCACTCCCAGTCATCGGTAATATGTTTGACATGCACTCCACCAAACCGTGGCTCACCTTTGCCGATTGGGCGAAATATGGTGTGTACCAAATCTCATTGAATACCTTCATCATGGTGACATGTTGCGACTGATTTAGGGGACATTTCTCATATTGAGATCTTGGGCAAGCACATCATCGTACTCAACTCTGTCAAAGCCGCTGTACAAATGCTGGATAAAAAGGGTTCCATATATGCTGACAGGCCCGTTCTTACAATGTGTGGCGAATTTGTCGGATGCAAATACAGCGTACCATTCCTTCCTTATGGCGATGCCCTTCGTGTATCCCGTGGACAGTTGCGGCGTTGTCTAGGTACTCAGCAAGCAATAAGAGCCTATCAGGATATCGAGGAACTCGAAACCCACAAATTTTTGAAACGGGTGTACGACCATCCTGAACAGCTTGCCATACACATTCGTAGGTGGGGCCCGCGTTAGTTGCTGGTATTTGAGCCAAACAAATGCTCTAGGACAATTGGTTCTGTAATTCTTCGCATTTCGCATGGATATCAAGTACAGGACGATAACGATCCATTCATCGCACTTGCTGAGAATGCAGCACTCATCTTTTCAATGTCCACTGCTCCAGGCGCTTTCCTAGTCGATGTCCTTCCAATCCGTGAGTTGCGGTTCTATTGACATGGTAAATATCGGTAATATTGGACAGTCCGATATGTCCCCGAGTGGTTTCCTGGCGCTGGATTCAAGACCACGGCACGCAAGTGGAAGGCGGAACATCTAGAAATGGTCGATCGGCCGCATCAGTGGGTAAAGGAGCAGATGGTGTGTTATCTTTAGGTCAATGCACGTGTATTAAAATTCCGTAAGGCAGCAGGTGTAGCTGCGAAATCCTTCACGTCTGTCCTCCTAGATGAACCATCACTGACCGAGGAAGATGATCACGCTATCAAATGGACTGCTTCTACTTTATATGGTGGTAAATTTCCCTTTCCATCTCCTTTGTCTACTATTCATTATTCACCTTTCATATTTACTAGGCGGTGTCGACACAGTGAGGGTGTCAGTCCGTTCAAATGGGTTCATTTGCTCATACTCTATTAGACCATTGCGACCATATATGCATTCTTCTTGGCCATGACACTTTTTCCAGAATCCCAGAAGAAAGCCCAAGCCGAAATTGATGCCGTGATAGGAACTCATCGCCTCCCTACATGCGCTGACCGCGAGTCTCTCCCTTTCGTCGAATCTGTTGTCAAGGAGGTCCTTCGCTGGCATGTCGTTGCTCCTCTAGGTGATGCGTAGACTGCGTGGTTCTGCATCCGCATAGACCCTTATCCTGGTGTAGGCTTTCCTCGTCTTGTCTCGGAAGATGACATCCATGAGGGATATTATATTCCAAAGGGCACCGTCGTGATAGCCAATGCTGGTACAGTATTTCAGTCAAGTTAATGTCACTCATTTGACATCACGTTGCTTGGCAGGTTCATGCTGCACGATCCTCAAGTATACTCCGACCCTATGGAATTCCGCCCCGAACGGTTCCTTGCTTGCAGGAGTAAGGGTCCGGAGCCCGACCCTCGTAGTATCGCCTTTGGATTCGGGCGGCGGTGAGACTCCATAAGGTCGTATATTGCGCTCGGCTTGACAAGTTCCTTTTCGTACCACGTGTGTTATAGCATTTGCCCTGGTTTGTCCATCCCCTTTTCCAGTGGACATGTTGTCCAATATTTATTTTTTTCAGGATTGCACCTTGCAGACCAGTCCCTCTGGCTAACGACAGTCGCGTCATTGGCTGTTTTCGACATCTCGAAAGTGGTTGAGAACGAAGTTGAAATCACCCCAGAGATTGATCCTTCGTCCCATACTGTTAGGTACAACGGTGCCGGTGATACCCCTGTGTAAGTATGAAACTGACGTACACATACTAGCTGTCCAAAGCCGTTCAAATGTTCAATTCAGCCTAGGTCGCCAAGTGCCTTGGAACTTATCCAACAAGACAGTTATCGTTGAGTCCGTCATGCCGCGTGTTCAACTGCTACTTTCATGACCAGTTCTAGTGACATAGTCAATTCGCATCTCTTTCAGTATGGCGCTCGTTCTTGGTCATCTGTACTATTCAATGACATTTGGTCGCGGTTGGGGGACAAATGAAAAGTGAGGGATCCTTCGATGGGTCTAACTCGGCCAATAAAAAGATGACATAAGCGCCCCTTTTTGCTCCGTGCTGCCGTTGCACCGCCCGAAGCTGTGCTGCACCGGTCACCCCCCGAATCTAATCTGATC
>Ga0307516_10004614_pt1 | contig 16903 bp, 17 predicted proteins | sample 19_EM_MG_FD_203310 | JGI IMG/M metagenome (GOLD analysis project Ga0307516, IMG submission 203310) | Populus trichocarpa ectomycorrhiza microbial communities from riparian zone in the Pacific Northwest, United States - 19_EM | ecosystem: Host-associated > Plants > Roots > Unclassified | place...
GACAGGTACTTCTTTTATCAATTCATTCACCCGGTACAAATTTGAAAAGGGATACCGGATATCCTGCAAGAGAGGATAAACCCCGGCTATCAGTTGTAGCACGAGTAGCGAATTTACCAACCATTTAGTAGTCTTCGTCAAAGGTCTTTCATAACAGAATAGCCAATAAGCCGCTACGAAACCAATGAAAATAAACCCGGCATGCCTGGCGGCCGTCAAAGAAAAAGCTCCAATAGTGAGGATCAGGCTGAATACAATATTCGCAGAGAAGAGCACCAGGCTTTTCTTGTTTTTTCCGAGAATAAAAAAAGCTGCTGAAAGAAGCGCCAATGAAATAAGGGGGTTGATAAACTTGAGTACCCGGAGACTGTTCCTCACGTCGAGGAGGAACTGAGTGTTCCAGAAATGATAGGCCCACCAGGATGGGATAGGCATAAAACTACGCAAAGGGGTATTTGAAAAATCCGTCAATTGATGGCTAAGACTCCAATTTCCGAGCCAAAAATGAACATTCTGCTGCCCCTCCGAAGGGGGGAAGATACAATAGATCGCAGGTAAAGAAACGAGCAAGCCCAGTAGGGCATGGAAAAATAAAATACTTCTTCGCTTCTTCTGCTCCCAATTCATCAGGAGAAAATACAGATGGAGGCTTCCCGCCAGCAGTAAAGCCAGCAAATGAATGTTTGAGAGGCAAAAGATCAATACATAATAGGCAAAGAGCTTGAATGTAAACTCTTTTTTCATAACAAAACAGACCGCGCATGCCAGTAAAATGCCTAGTGCATAGTTCCTGCTGAACACCGCATATTCATAGATAAAATAATAACCAAATGGAAGGAGGACCTTTGTCATGAGCGGGAGAGGAGAAAGAAACAATACCATGAAAACGACCGAGCAGGCGATGACCCATTGGACACCTTGCATATAAGCGACCCGGTGCGTGAATTTTGAAAGAACCCAAAGGACTGTATACCAGCCGGGGGGGTGACCTTCGTACCTTGTATTTGTGATCAGGTCGGAAAACGAGGCGCTCCCTTTTGCAATATTCCAGCTATGGACCTCATCCATCCATAGTTCGTGATGGGCCATGGCGAAGCCGGATACCCCAAGGTATACCAGGAAAACGGCCCAAAGCACCTTGTTAGCAAGTGAGAGACGTACTTCAGTCAGATCAGCCGAATGGATATTCATCATTATGGAAAAGTACTGGAGAAATCGTTCAAATGGGCGGATATGAATTAAAAAAATGCTATAAAGTTCATTTATAGCATTTTTCCAGGCTTTTTTTGCCCCTACTTTGTCAGGATCATTTTTTTACTATCCACGATCTTACCGTCTGCGATCAGGGTATAAATATAAGTTCCGGATGCCAGCGAACCACCTGGAATGGAGACCTGACCGGCGCCTTTGTTGAGGGCGATGGTCTTTATACTACGGCCGGATAGGTCCGTGATCAGTATTTGCGCATTTCCCGTTGTGGGCGGCAAATAATATCCGATCAGGGTATTGTCGTTGAATGGATTGGGCGCATTCTGGTTTAAAACTGCGGCGTTTCCTGCTGCCTGATAGGTATTCCCTGTTTTTAGACTGCTTAACTGGGTCCGGATATCGTCGATCTGGGATTGAAGGCTGTTTACCACTTGCTGCAGGCTATCATTCTTATGGCTGAGTTGCTGCACGGCCTTGACCAGGGGCATAACGAATTCGGAATACCGGAGGCCATAAACATCGTTGCTGTTCTTAGGCGCATCGACGCCGCTGAAAGTATAGTTTAGCTTCTTAGCGGCCGCTTCTACATCCTGTGCTAAAAAACCAGTATGGATCACCTTCTCTCCCTGATCGATCGCTTCCGACTCTATCGCCGATGCAGTTCCCGATCTTGCACTCTTTACCTGGGAGGGGTTGGGCCGAATGAATTTGTTCATACCTGTAAGATCGAGGGTATAGGTCACCGGCCGCAGTTGATTGATGAATTCCAATCCCGGGACATTTTCCTGAATGTTCTTTTTGAATCTTCCGTCGGAGGTAACGGTGAGAGCGACCACACAAGTAAGGCTGGCCAGGAAACTATTTCCCAGCCACATTTTATTGCTGGCGTTGGATATGGCTCCGAATCCGATAGCCGAGGCATTGTTGAGGTTGCCGACTGGGACATCTGCGCCGCCACCGATGAATATGTTGCTGTTGCCGGTAGTGTTGGTGACAAGCGTAGCATCGCCGATGGCAATGTTAAACGCGCCGGTTGTATTGGAGATCAAGGCACTGGTGCCCACGCCTGTATTACCACCACCTGAAGTGGTTGCCGTAAGCGCACTTTCACCGACTGCCGTGTTCTCTACCCTATCTGCAACGCCTGCGGAGTTACAGCTCTTTAGGGCATTGTATCCAACGGCCGTATTATTACCACCGGTTGTGATACTGAAAAGGGCATTATAACCCAAAGCGGTATTTGTACTTGCCGTCGTATTGTTGAATAGGGATTTACTGCCAACGGCCGTATTTCCTCCGGCGCCCCCGTTCTGGTTGTACAAGGCGCTGTCCCCGATGGCAGTGAGATTGGCGCCGGTGACATTTTTATACAGCGCAAAAGGGCCTATAGCGATATTGCTGTACCCTGTAGTGGTATTGAAAAGGGGCTCGAATCCGATGGCGGTATTATTATTGCCCGTGGTATTACTTGTAAGCCCTGCAAAGCCGATGTTTATATTCCAGTTCCCGGTGGTGTTACTAAAAAGGCCGCCTAATCCAACTGCCGTGTTTCCGGTTCCGGAGGTATTCGCTGGGAGGTTCCAATATCCTATGGCAGTGTTGTGATTCCCGGTGGTATTCGCGACTAGGCCCTGGTAGCCGAACGCCGTATTGTTCTGTCCGGTGGTATTGACGTTCAGAGCCTGGTAACCCATGGCTGTATTTTTAATGCCGCTATTCGATGCTAAGGTCTGATACCCAAAAGCGGTGCAGGCATTCGCACTGTTGTAGTCGATAAGGCCCGCGAGCGAACCGTTGACCTTGAATACCAACGGCTGTGCGTTCGTAGTACCCAGGAAGTTTCCGGCCGAAATGGAGTTCCCTGTGAGCTGCCATTGGGCCTGGCCAAAAAAGGTTAAGTGCATAACCATAACTGTCAAAAGTAAATTTTTCTTTTTCATATTATAAAGTTTTATGAAAAATAAATTTAGCCTCTAATTCAAATCAGGTGCTATCAGATCGGGTATTAAATCTATAATAGCTGTTAAAGGAGACCATTGATCAAGGCAGCGGCTCCGTTACTTTCTTTTTTGCCTTTGCTGCCAGGGCATATGGGTTCCGGTCAAGTGCTATCAGCCAGATGGCTTTGAAGGACGATCGGACCATCCTCCAATCTCTTGCCCGGATAAAGGCAAGCATATTTCCCGCCAGGGACCAGAGGATCCAGCCTTTTTTCCGATGCAGGGGTTTGGGCTTAGCCCGGATAAAATAGTCGATTGCGAGCACCCGTCGGAAATACTGGTACGGTCGCTGTAAGCGATTGGCAGGCTCCTGGTGATGATAAACATAGGCATTGTTCAATACCCGGACACTGGGGGTGGGGAAGCCCAGGATCACTCCATAATTATCGCCTATTCCATGCCGGTCCAGCACTTCGTCATAGGGAGAAGCAATCAGCCAGTCTCTTTTTACCAGGGAAGCGCCCAGGGTATACGTAGGGGTTGTAAAATGATCGCCTGTAATATCCACGATCACGGGCCAGCCTGCTTTTGAAAGATGATTGCCTTTTCTCAGATAGTGTTTTTTTATCTTTTTGATCAGGATATTCTTATCGGGGCAATCAATCCCTCCCCACAATCCAAGCTGGAAGATAAATTTCAAGAACAAGGATCTGGCCGAGCGTTCAGGATATTTTGCGGACCAACCACCATCGTCCTTTTGCATAAAAAGGCCGGATACGGCTCCGGCTTCTTCATGACGGGCGACATGCGATACGAGATGTTGCAAATAATCGGGAGGCATTTCCACGTCATCGTCGCAAAGAAAGATCCAGGGCGAGCGGGCTTCGCGGATACCCAGGTTACGCTGGATACAAACGGACTTTTCCGCCCCCAAATATCGTATATTTAAATTTTTAAATATGTTATATTCTGCCGGGACCAACCTGTCCTCTCCGGAATCTACAATAATAACCTCCGATAAAGGAAACAGGGAACGATCCAGGCTCTTCAAAAGCGTCAACAGCGCCGGCTTTCGGTTACAAGTGGGGATTACGGTACTGATCTGTATGCGGTGCTGCTGCAACTCGGTCATGAAGCTTTTTTTATTTTCCCCTTTGGGGCATCCTTTAATACAAAACGCTCGTTTACACTTATCAGATGCCTGCAAATAACAGGATTATGATAAATAATTAGCAATGAACCTACCCGATTCTTCTATATTGACTAATATACAAGTTACCGGTCATGCGCGACCCATTGACGTAATTTTTGAAAAGAAATATATTACGACCCGGAGCCTGGAGAACAGGTTATATTCCGATGAAGAGGTAATACTATTGCCGGATATTTATCCCGGGCATACGCATTCCATGGAATGGGAGTTTCGTAAACGTTCCTGCAGGCGGCTGTGCCGTTATTTTTCCACCAGGAGGCGGCCGAGGAATATCCTGGAAATAGGCTGTGGCAACGGCTGGCTTTCCCATCAATTGGCAGGGATACCGGGCACGCATGTGACGGGCCTGGATATTAATTTCACGGAGTTACAGCAGGCTGCAAGGGTATTCAGCGATGATCCGAACCTGAATTTTATCCATGGAGATATACGGTCCGGGATTATCGGCGACCGTCAATTCGATTATATCCTTTTCGCGGCCTCCATCGAATACTTTCCCTCCCTGAAAAAAATAGTTTACCTGGCGCTTTCTTACCTGAAGACCGGCGGTGAATTGCATATCACGGATAGCCGTTTGTACCGTCCTGCTGAGATAGAAGGGGCTAAAAGACGTACGCTCGCCTATTATACTTCCCTCGGTTACCCCGAAATGGCCGATTTTCATTTTCACCACAATTTACAGGATCTCCGATCTTTTGAACACAGCAGATTATATAATCCAAACTCTTTAGGCAATCGGTTGTTGAGAAAAAAAGAAGGGCTCCCCTGGATATGTATAAAAAAGTAAAAGGCATGGATAATATCCTGTTCTCACATTCCTATTTTCTCCGGTTTGATCCCAAGCAATGGTCGATAGGTCAACCCTATCCGCCGCTCGGTACGATCACGGCCGCGGCCTTTGCAAGAGAGAACGGCTTCAAGGTAACCCTGTTCGATACGATGTTCGCGGAAACCCCGGAGGAAGTGAAGCCCCGGCTGGAAAAGGAACATCCTGATTTTTTCGTCATTTACGACGATGGGTTCAATTACCTTACCAAGATGTGCCTGACCAATATGCGGGAGGCGGCTTTCAGCATGATCCGGCTGGCCAAACGGGAGGGTTGTGTCGTAATCCTTTCCAGTTCGGATTCTACGGATCATTACCAGGATTACCTGGCACAGGGCGCAGATTTTGTCATATTGGGAGAAGGGGAGGAGACCCTGCTGGAACTGGTCAGTAGGATCCGGGACGGCGAACAGTCCTTTTCATCGATCCAGGGCCTGGCTTATTCCCAAAACAATTCGATCGTGCGTACTCCGCCCCGTAAGGTCATGAAGGACCTGGACGCCTTGCCCCTGCCTGCCTGGGACCTTGTGGATATGGAGAGCTACCGGAATACCTGGATAAAGCACAACGGTTATTTTTCTTTGAATATAAGCACGACCAGGGGATGCCCTTTCAAATGCAACTGGTGCGCAAAGCCCATCTACGGCAATCGTTATCATGCGCGCTCTCCGCTGCATGTGGTCAGGGAATTGAAATGGCTCAAGGAACAGTATCAATTCGACCATATCTGGTTCTGCGACGATATCTTCGGGCTTAAGCCCGGTTGGGTAAATGAATTCGCCGACCTGGTGAAAAAAGAAGGGCTTTCGCTTCGCTTCAAGATTCAGTCGAGGGCCGATCTGCTCCTCCAGGAAAATTATGTAATGGCCCTGGCGCGGGCCGGTTGCGAGAATAGCTGGATGGGTGCGGAAAGCGGCTCGCAAAAAATATTGGATGCCATGGATAAGGGCACCCGCGTGGAACAGATCTACGAGGCCACCCGCTTGCTGAGACAGCATGGTATCCGGCCTTCATTTTTTATCCAGTTCGGATATCCCGGGGAGAATAAAGAAGATATACAAAAGACGATCCGGATGATCAGGGAATTGCTGCCGCACGAAATAGGCATTTCTGTTTCCTATCCGCTGCCCGGAACTATTTTCTATGAAAAAGTAAAAGCCGAGTTGAAAGAAAAGGCGAATTGGACGGATTCGGACGAATTGCAATTAATGTTCAGCAATACCTTTCCTCCTGCATTCTATAAAAAATTACATCGCTATGTCCATCGGGAGTTCGGGAAAGAACAGGGCTGGGCTGTGATGAGGAGGGCGTTAAAAAACCCGTTCTCCGTTAAATCGGGCGAATACCGGAAAATAATGGCCGCCTGCTGGCATCTCCCCCGGCTTATTCTTGATAGGATCCGGCTGAATCAATATGCAAATGAATAAGGAAGCACATTTTGATGTTCTTGCCGCCGACTATGACACGGCATTCAGCCAAAGCATGATCGGGCTGGAGCAACGGCGGATAAGCAGAAAATGGCTGGAAGCTTTCCTGGCGAATAAAGGTCCTTTGCAAATCCTGGAAATTAACTGCGGCACGGGCGAAGATGCATGGTGGCTCGCTTCCCTGGGGCATTCGGTAATAGCCACCGACCAGTCGCCGGCGATGATCGCCGCCGCGAAACAAAAAACTTCCATGTTGCCGGAGGGAAGGGAGCCGGGTTTTGCGGTATGCTCATTTGAAAACCTGGGTGAACTTTTCCGATGTCGTCAATTCGACCTTATATTTTCCAATTTTTCCGGTCTTAACTGCGTGTCCCCAACCGCCCTGCAGAAGTTGGGAAGGGAATGGAGGGTTTTACTGAGCGATAGCGGACACCTCGCTGTCGTCCTTTTCGGAAAATACAGTTTGTGGGAGATCTTTTACTTTTTAATAAGATCCGACTCCCGGAATGCTTTCCGGAGATGGGGCCACAAAGAGGTAAGGGTGCCCCTGCGGGAAGAAATTGATCAGCCGGTGTATTATTATTCCACCGGCAGGTTCTCAAGGAACCTGCCTTCTTTCCGGGTTAAACTGACACGTCCTGTGGGATTGTTTATCCCTCCTTCGTATATGGAAGGCTTCGTACAGCGGAACCCCGGAGTTTTCCGCTGGCTGCTGAGATTGGAAAAATTAGCGGGCTGGTTTTCCGGGGCCAGCCAACTGGCAGATCATACTTATATTCTTTTAAAAAAAGAACCCCAATGAAGATATTACTCACGCATGGATATTTCGTAGCGGAAGATGTGAAAGAACAGGCCATCATGCGTCCTTATGTTCCATTGGGTATCCTCTATATTTCAGCCTACCTGGAACAGCATGGTTATGACAATGACGTTTTCGATAGCACTTTTTCCTCTTTCGATAAACTTTCCGGTTATCTCCTGGAGCATCGGCCGGATGTAGTAGGGATCTATACCAACCTGATGACAAAAGTGAATGTGCTGCGGATCGTAAAGTTTATAAAAAGTAACCCGGCATTAAAAGGTACGAAGATCGTATTGGGTGGTCCCGAGACAAGAAATCACATACCCAGGTTCCTGGAGCATGGGGCCGATCTCATCGTTCTGGGAGAAGGAGAGCAGACGATGCTGGAACTGGTGCAAAGAATGGATGGCAAACGGGAAGGCGGCCTCGAGACGATCGATGGGATCGCCTACCTGGATAAAGAGGGCGGGATGCGTCAGAACCGGGAACGGGCGAAATTGAAAAATTACGATGAATTGCCGATGCCCAACCGCTTAAAGGTAGACCTTCAATTATACCTTGACGTCTGGAAAGATCGTCACGGCACCAATACCATATCCGTGAGTACCATGCGGGGATGTCCTTATAGCTGTAAGTGGTGTAGTAGGGCCGTTTACGGGCAGAGTTACCGTAGAAGAAGCGCCGAAAACGTAGTCAACGAGATCGCCTGGCTAAAAGAACACTATGCGGTGGATAGCCTGTGGTTTGTCGACGATGTGTTCACCATCAGCCATAAATGGTTGCAGGAATTCACCGATGAGATGAAGCGCCGGAAAATGGTAATCCCTTATGAATGTATTACGAGGGCCGACCGTATGAACGAAGAAGTGATCCGCAATCTCCGGGAGAGCGGTTGTTTCCGGGTCTGGATCGGCGCGGAGAGCGGTTCGCAGAAAGTGATCGACCTGATGGACCGGAGGGTGGAAATTAAGCAGGTACAGGACATGATCCAACTGGCGCGGAAACATGGCATCGAAGCCGGGACCTTTATCATGGTGGGTTACCCGGGAGAGACGAAAGAGGATATTTACGCCACGGTCAACCATTTAAAAGCGTCGGATCCCGATGTATATACTATTACGGTTGCTTATCCGATCAAGGGAACTCCCCTTTATGCGGAAGTAGAAGATCGGTTCCTGACCGATCTTCCCTGGGAAAGCAGTACGGACAGGGATATTGATTTCAAGCGAACGTATAACCGCAAGTATTATGATCTTGCAATCCGCATGATCTATCACGAAATGCGTTATCACAAGGCATTGAAGCATCCGGTGTCCAACCTGTTCCGGTTGCCGGTGTTTAAACTCAAGGCGGTATTAGCGCAAGGCGCCATGTTGCTGGAGGAAAGAAGGAAGTGAATGGCCTGATCTTTAATTATTATGAGTATGATCATCCGTGAATTGAATGAGTACCAGGCAGCCAGGGCATTTAGCAGGCAGGCTCCCGGGTTTGATGAATACGATGACAGCAATACGATCAACCGCTACAAAAGGGAAAGGGTTCGGTCGCATGTGCTGAGCCATCTGCCGCCATCCGGCGCTATCCTGGAACTCAATGCCGGTACGGGACGCGATGCCGTGTATTTCGCCCGGCAAGGCCACCGGGTGCACGCTACGGACATAGCTGAGGGCATGTTGAAGGTACTTCGGGAAAAGGTTCGTCGGGAAGGGCTGAGTGATCTGATCACACACGAATTATGTTCTTTTACTTCCTTGGGACAGCTACAGGAAAAAGGTCCCTATGACCTGGTGTTCTCCAATTTTGCAGGATTGAATTGTACGAGCGAGCTTCATAAGACACTGCGTTCGCTGATCCCTCTTGTTAAGCCCGGGGGAAAGATCGCCCTTGTGATATTACCGAAATTCTGTCTTTGGGAGTCGCTGCTGCTCTTCCAGGGACAATTCAGGACGGCTACCAGGCGGTGGTTCGGCAGCAAAGGGGTTCGATCGCATGTGGAAGGGCAATATTTCAAGAGCTGGTATTATTCTCCTTCTTTCGTGGTCCGTTCATTAAAGGATACCTTCGATCTTGTGAGTGTGGAAGGCCTATGCACCATCGTTCCTCCTTCCTACATCGAACATTTTGCTGAAGAGCATGCCAGACTTTACCGGGGGCTTCGGAAGAAGGAAGATCGATGGAAGGGGAAATGGCCCTGGAAATACATCGGGGATTATTATATCATTACGATGCAGAAGAAGGGTCAATAGGCCCAATGCCCGCCTCTTTCAACCGGTGGCTATAGGCCGAGAGTATTTTTTTCTGCAGCATCTCCGGGTTGGGCCTGGAAAAATGTTTGCCTGTCTTTAAGGACATTTTTTCCCCTTTAATGTTAAGCGCTCCCTTTATCTCTTTCTTTTGCCAGCGACTGGAAGTAAGGCGCATCAGGAAATCGTCCAGCCAATCCCCCATCCGGTTGTTAAGCAGTCGTTCAAAAAATCTTTTGAAAAAAGAAGAATGCCAGGAGCCTTCGGCTGTCCGGCTGCGTCCCATGTAATGAGGAAGATAGCCCGCCGCCCAGTTATTGGCGTCGAAAAATTTTGTCAGGCCCCCGTTGCCGCAGACCGGCATCAGCGTGATCAGTTCGATAGCGGTGTATATATTCTTTTCTTCGATCTCCAATGCCTTTTCATCTACATAATAATTCATACAATACCAGTGTTGCCTGCCTGCCAGATAACTTAGTTTCTTGAAGAAATGCATGAAGCTGCGTGCGATCCAAAGCCTGTTGGTATCCGTGATGATGAAGTAGTCGATATCCGCCTGTTCGTCCGCAAAGTTTTTCGACAAAGAGCCCGAAATGCCTATTCCCCGCACAAAGGGGAATTTGAAAAGAAAACGGGAGATCTTATTTGCGATCGGCAATAGTTCCCCGGCATGTTCGTTCCCCAGAATCCTCCTTTCTGCAAGCCTGGGCTCGTCGCGGAGAGAGTAGAACCGGTCTAATTTAAACAGGCAACCCTCCCTGGCGAGGGCATGCAAGGCCGTTCTCAACTGAGATTCGGGTATATCCTGGTCCAGGAAGAAAAGGATCTCCCCGCAAGTTACAGGATAGTCAAAAACATCAAAGTAAGCCAGGACTTTTAATATACTGTTTCGGAGTTGCATAGAATTGTAAAACGCGCCATTTTGGTTAAGGGTTGCTTATAAATCTGAATGGGGGCAACTGCTGGTTTTCTCCTGCCGTTTCATTTATCAATGACTGTTAAAACGAAGTATATACCCTATATCAGCCGGGAGATGACCACCTTCGGCGAAGAGATGGCCCCTGAGGCTCCCGCAGGGCTGCAAAAGACCTATTTCTTTTATAAAAGATGTTTTGACCTGACTTTTTCCACCCTGGTCATTTTCGGCATTTTAAGCTGGCTCTTACCCCTTATAGGGATCCTGATCAAACTGGATTCGGGCGGCCCCGTCTTTTTTTTACAAAAAAGGATTGGGAAAGATGGTAAATGGTTCACCTGTTATAAACTCCGTACGATGGTGGTGAATGACCAGGCCGACGAATGCCCCGTCTCGGAGGATGACAAGCGGATCACCCGGCTGGGAAAATTCCTCCGGGGAACTCACCTGGATGAGCTGCCCCAGTTCTTCAATGTGCTTTCGGGCTCCATGAGTGTCGTAGGCCCCCGCCCTTATATGTCCTCCGACTGGCAGCGGTTCTCCGCGATCGTCCCGGGATACTCCTTCAGGAACTCCGTAAAGCCCGGTATCACGGGATTGGCCCAGGTAAAAAGGCTTCATGGCCCGGTGACGGATATGCAAACTATTTTCCTGCGTTGTCACTGGGATAGTTTTTATGTTCGCAACGCCGGGTTCCTGTTCGATCTTCGCATTCTCCGCCAGACTGTCCGGCTTTTTCCGGAAATAGTCGTTAATTTGAAAGATAATGTCTGCACATGAAGCTATTCAGAACGGCGCAGGGCCATATCTTACAGAACGAGGATCATTTTTATTTGATAGAGCAAGCCTGGGATGAACTGATCAACCACGATGGTTTGCATGGTTATTTGCAAGAAGTGGCCGGTCAGGCCAGGGTCCTTCCTTCCGACCAGGCGGCAGCCTGGTGTAAAGGCGAGAAAGAGGTCCTGTCCCCGGCCCTGTCACAGGAAGTCTGGGCCGCCGGGGTCACCTACCTGCGGAGCCGGGATGCCCGCATGGAAGAGTCCAAAGACTCCGGGGGCGCTTATTTTTACGATAAGGTCTATGAGGCGGAACGGCCGGAGTTATTCTTTAAATCCCTGCCTCACCGGGTGGCGGCTCACGGGCAAACCGTCTATATCCGCCGGGATTCCACCTGGAATGTACCGGAACCGGAATTGACCCTGTTCATCAACAGGAAAGGGAGCATCCAGGCCTATACGATCGGTAACGATATGAGTTCACGGAGCATCGAAGGGGAGAACCCCTTGTACCTGCCCCAGGCGAAGGTCTATGAGCGCAGCGCTTCCCTGGGCCCTTGTCTCTATATTCCTTCTGAGCCCATTGCTCCCACAACCTCCATATTTATGACGATCAGCCGGGACGGCAGCAAGGTCTATACGGGTACGGTGCAGATCAACCAGATCAAGCGATCCCTCATTGAACTGGCAGATTGGCTGTACCGGGAATTCGATTTTCCATGGGGTTGCTTTTTAATGACCGGCACCTGCCTGGTACCCCCTGATGATTTTACGTTACAGGAAAAGGACAGGGTAGATATCCGGATCGACGGTATCGGCTCCCTGACGAATTATATCGGCTATAAACCAACTATATTTGCGCCCAATCATTAATATCGCATGCATCGAATGAATTGGGAGCAGTTATACAGCGACCGGAGAACAGGATCTTCCCGTAAGACCACCGGCAACCATACCTCTTCGTTATCCGGGCAGGCCGCGCCCGTTCCTGATGGTTCCCGTCTCCGGACCTCTTTCCTGCGGGACTACGATCGCATTATATTTTCATCGGCCTTTCGCCGGCTGCAGAATAAGACCCAGGTATTCCCCCTGCCGGGTCCCGTCTTTGTACACAACCGGCTTACACATAGCCTGGAAGTCGCTTCCGTCGGACGGTCCCTTGGAAAAGCCGTGGGAGACGCCCTGGCGGGCCAATACGGGCAACTGGGCGAAGAGTTCCGGGAATTCTATAAATACGAGTTGCCCTCCGTGATCGCAGCCGCCTGCCTGGCGCACGATATCGGCAATCCACCTTTCGGTCATTCCGGGGAAGATGCCATCCGCAGTTTTTTCCGCGGACTGGAAGGAGAGGGCGGGCAACGATTTAAGGACGAACTCAGTGTCAATCAGCAGCGGGACCTTCTGTATTTTGAAGGCAATGCCAATGCGTTCCGCACCCTGACCCATCATTTCAATGAGGCGCCGGGAGGGTTCCGGCTCACTTATGTGACGCTGGCCTCCATCGTAAAATATCCGGCAGACTCGCTGAACGGGTTTGACAAACGGCAACTGGCCACAAAAAAATCAGGCTTTTTCGATTCGGAGATAGAGGTCTATAAGACCATTGCGGCGGAATTGGGAATACCTCAGCCCGTTGCAGGAAAAAATGTTTTCGCCCGTCATCCTTTTGTATATCTCGTGGAGGCGGCGGATGATATCTGCTACCGTGTGATCGATTTCGAAGATGCGCACCGGTTGAATATCATTTCCATCGATACCCTGAAAGAACTCTTCCTTTCTTTTTTTGACGACGAACAGGGATATGACGCCCGCGATCGCGTGGAAAAAACCCTTAATGAGATCAATGACGATAATCAGAAAGTCCAGTTCCTGCGCGCCAAGCTGATCAACCTGCTGATCCACCGGGTGCGGGATGTCTTTATAGCAAAGGAATCGGCCCTGCTGGAGGGCAGCCTGGAAAAGTCCCTGATCGATTATCTGCCGGCCAGGGAAGGGGACCTGCTAAAAAAGATCGATGCTTTTTCCGTACGGCATATTTATAATCACCGTTCGGTAGTGGAGATCGAGATCGCAGGATATAACGTGATCGGCGGCATGCTGAAAGAATTCATCCAGGCGATCCTGCATCCCGGGTCCTCCAAATCGGAAAAATTATTACAGCTTATTTCCCGGCAATTCGTTATTACAGGGGCTCCTGCCGATCTGTATTATGACATCCAGTCCGTGATCGATTTTATTGCGGGTATGACCGATCTGTATGCCGTAGACCTTTACCGGAAGATCACGGGCATGACCTTTCCGCAGATCCGGTAGTACGCAGGGCAGAGCCTGCTGCAATCCGTTTAGGAAAAGGACCTATCTGTTGAAAAATTTAGCGGGCAGCGGGAATCTTATTAACTTGATCCCAAAGCAGCGCCGGAAAATGAGCGGTAACCAGCATACTCTAAGGAATTTACAGTGGATCATATGGAGCGTACTTTTTGGTATGCTTTTCTTTTACATCCTGGAAACGGAGAACTCTTTTGCGGAGGCTTGTAACTATTCCATCAATACCGTTCTTTATTACGCCATCATCATCTATGGGAACGCGTTATGGCTGATGCCCCGGCTGTACCGGAAAAAGAAATACCTGCTCTATGGGGGAAGCGTCCTCCTGTTGCTCGTAGGGATCACTTTTGTAAGGCTGCAGGTACAGTCCTATATCTGGTATACCTGGATCATTAAAAAGCCGTACCATCATTTCCTGAAGGATTATGCTTACATGTTCATCATTCATAGCCTGCTCTATGTACTGAGCGTAGCCTTCCGGTATACCCTGGATTTTTTCCAGATCGAGCAACAGCAGGAAAAACTGTTGAAGCAGCACGCGGAAGCGCAGCTCAACCTGTTAAAGGCCCAGGTGCAGCCTCATTTCCTGTTCAATACCCTTAATAATATCTATTTTGTTGCCCAGCGCGAATCGCAGGCTACGGCGGACCTCCTGGAAAAACTAAGCTCCATCATGCGCTATTTTCTGGAACAGGGCCCCCAGCATAAAATATCCCTGGCCGACGAACTGGACTTTATCAATAATTATATCGAACTGGAGAAAATGCGGATACGCTACCCTGTTCATGTTGCGATGAACATCGATGCAGGTAACGGGGAATTCCGGCTTCCGCCTATGTTGCTGATCCCGCTGGTGGAAAATGTGTTCAAACATGGGATCGATAAAAGTAAGGAGGATAATTACATCAGCATCGACCTGAGAATCACCGACCGGTTCCATTTTGAAGTAAAGAATACGCTTCCGGAGGCGGTACGGCAGTCGGACATGGAATGCGGCACCGGCCTGAAGAACCTGTCGGAGCGGCTGCGTATCCTTTATGCGGGAGATTTTGTGCTGAAGAGCAGCCGGGTAGGCAACCTGTATGTAAGCAGCTTAAACATTCCATTATGAATACCCCTAAGTTAAGGGAACAGGGATCCCTCAAAACCCTCCGCAGGGCCTTATTGGCCGGGCTGATCGCAGGCACCCTGGACGCCCTGGCCGCTATGATCGTGTATGCTCTTATCCTGGGTAGGACCACCCCCTCGCATCTCTGGCAGGGGGTCGCAAGCGTATGTTTTGGTAAGGACGCTTTCCAGGGCGGTCCGGGTATGGTGGCCTGGGGTCTCTTCTTTCACTATTGGTTCGCCCTTTGCTTTGCACTCGGCTATTTCATCGTTTATCCTTATATCCGCCTGCTGTGGGCCAATAAATGGCTGAGCGCCCTATTCTACGGCGCCTTCGCCTGGTGCTTTATGAACCTGGCCGTGCTGCCCATTTTCAATGGAAGGGTGCCCCATTTCCGGCTGGTGCCGGTATTGAGAGACATGGGGATCCTGATCGTAGCCATCGGAATACCGATAGCCCTGATCGCCGCTGCCTGGTATCGGGGCGGGGCCCGGCTTATACCTATGGACAGAGGCCGTTAACAGGAAAATACTCCAGCGTCTCGATCGCCGTCGCCGTGCGGCCAGAATGATCAATACTCACTGCCCGATGCAAATTCATTCGCCTTCGGCATCCTTGCTGTATTTCTGCTATTGCTCCGCCTTGCCGACCCCTTCGACATAGATGCCGTGATTTACATCCATCCAGAGGGTGAACTGGTATTTCTTCTCCGTAGAGTTACTCATTTTAAGAATGCGGCCTTTTTAGACCTCAAAGATTTTGAAATTTTCTTCCATCTTACGAGTTCCTTAGAATAAAATATAATGATAAAGCCCGCTGACAAGAAAGTGTTGAAAAAATTCGGTGAAAACTTACTAAAACTGCGAAAGGAGAGGGGACTCAGTCTACGCGAAATGTCGTATGCTTGCAGTATCGATAATAGTAAGATCGCAAAGATCGAAAAAGGAAGGATCAACGTGACCTTCACAACCTTATTGCAGTTGGCGCTTGCCCTCGAAGTCCATCCTTCGTCCTTGCTGCACTACGACCCCGAGTAGTACACAATTTTTATCATTTACCTTCAATCCCGTCTTCTCATGGAGCGTAAAGAAGAAATTTTAAGCAAGTTCGGCAAACAACTGGCGACATTACGAAAACAAAAAGGGCTGACTGTAAACGAATTGGCTGCCGCAACACGACTGGATACCGCCAGGATCCGGGAGATCGAAGCCGGGCAGGTCAATCTTCTGTTCACGACGATCATGGTCCTGGCCAGGGGCCTGGGTGTAAATCCCGACTCTTTATTGAAAACCCTGTAAGGTTTCATTAGTAGTTTACGCTTAGGCGCGGGAAAATACCATGCTTTTTTCCTATTGGATGGGAAGGATGGCTTATCTATATTTATATTGTAAGTAATTCTTTTATCCTATCCAACTATGAAAAACTATTTACCATGGCTATTTTAACAGGAGTATTCTTTTCCCTCATCTCCCTTTTTGGCCTTTTCAAATGCAAGGACAAAAGATCTTTACGTAAGATCGTCCTGGTGGCCTTCTCTGTTTTCCTCATCCTGGTGCAAGTGCTTTTTATGAACAGCGCGCTGGAGGTGGGCGCCGATATCATCTTCGCGCTTTCCGGACTTGTAAGCGGGATCATTTTGATACTGGCTTTTCAGAAAGGCGAGGTGGCTTGATTTTTACTACTGACAAGATTGAGACCTTTAAGGTAATTGCATCTTATACTGTCTGCGAGGTACAATGTCTCAACACTGCTGTATTTTCTCATAGGCAATTGTAAAGCCGAACATTTCCGCCATTTCAGCCGGGACTTTTTTCAATTTTGGGGCCTGCTCGAAAATAAGGCCGCTTTTGAGACATTGTACCCGCAGTGGCACGCTGATAGTGCAGGTCGCTCACTCCATACCCCCTCTACGTCCATTTGCGCCGATCCTTTTGTTGTTTCACCACCACGTAATTGTCCTCGCTTGTTTCCACCCCATTCTTTCCCCTCTCGCCGCTATCCGGGGGCAACCTTCTGCCATATGCTCAAAAGACGCATTTTTTTCGAGTTGTTCCTACTGTTGATAAGAGGAGTGGCAGAAATAAGATATTTCGCCAGGCTTTAGTTACGGTT
>Ga0307516_10004615_pt1 | contig 16897 bp, 19 predicted proteins | sample 19_EM_MG_FD_203310 | JGI IMG/M metagenome (GOLD analysis project Ga0307516, IMG submission 203310) | Populus trichocarpa ectomycorrhiza microbial communities from riparian zone in the Pacific Northwest, United States - 19_EM | ecosystem: Host-associated > Plants > Roots > Unclassified | place...
CTTGGTCTGAAATATTCTTGTTTGATACTATTTGGCGGAAAATACCAGTTCCCTTCAATACGAATTAAATCTTCTTGCGCAGCCTCTGCGAGCACGACATCATTCCAAATTGCTTTCATATACGCCTACTATACACCTTTATTGACTATTGTTAAATTCTCTGTTATTATCTATACGTTGTTCTTTTCCATCATCGGAGGGCCTGCTATGTATTATAATAACTCACGCTTTGGTCCTGCGCCGAGTGCTTACTACGTGCTTGATCCACAGAACCCACCGCTACTCCTCGCATACCCCATCGGTTCGTTGATCGAACCGCCAGAAGCCTTGGCATACGAGCAACTGCTGCGACTGCTGCGGAATGACAAAATCGTGGGTTCAACCCTCTGGCGCCGAGCTGCTCTCAATAACCCGGCAACGATAACCCGGATAGAAGACCGAACGCATCGCTTTCCGCTCCTCGTCCAAGGAACTGGAGTGACCGGCGAAGTGGGTCTCGCAATTGCCGGCATGGCGTTCGGCCGGAACGGTCTGGCCACGATGTATACCGCGATGGTGCTCGAGCAACTCGCCTTCGGCACAATCAATGGACTCTACAACGTACTCTCTCAACCGAACGACGAGTTCATCGAGCTTGTTGCTACAGAGTATGCGGGCGTACCGGTGTAAAAGAGAAGAACACTACCTCGTAGGGTTGAGTGCGATGCGCACTCCCCTGCGGGGTCTTCTTTTACCTAAAAATCGATATTTTTGGCAAAAAGTACGCGTCTATACTAAAAGATCCTGAATGGATATGCGTTTTTGTTCAGTTGTGTCGCGATCACGAACCGTCACTGTGTTATCTTCAAGCGTTTGAAAATCAATCGTCACGCATCGGGGAGTACCAATCTCGTCCTGACGACGGTATCGCTTACCGATGTTACCATTATCATCCCACTCGCATTTCACGCTCTCCTTAAGTATGTCGTAGACCTCTCGCGCCTTAGCTACAAGTTCGGGTTTATTTTTGAGTAGCGGAAAAACAGCCACTTTAACAGGTGCTAGTTCAGGGGCAAGCTTAAGGACTGTACGAGTCTCGCCGTTGATTTCTTCTTCTTGATATGCATCCGATAAAAACGCAAGAAACATACGTCCCAGCCCGACTGAGGTTTCGAGAATCCATGGAATATATTTTTCTCCAGTATACGGATCCTTGTATGAAAGGTCGGTGCCAGAGAACTTTGAGTGCTGAGTAAGATCATAATCCGTACGATCATGAACGCCTTCCAGCTCGTCAAACCCGTATGACGGATAGTTGTACTCGATATCCCAAGCATCAGACGCATAAAAAACAAGATTTTCATGCTGTTTGAATCGCAAATTTTCTTTTTTAATACCCATCTTCACATACCAATCAAAACGATCTTGTTTGATCTTTTCGTAGGCTTCTTTATTCTCGTGAGGGCGTACAAAATATTGCGTGTCGGCCTGTTCAAATTCGCGCGTCCGAAAAAGAAAATTACGAGGTGAAATTTCATTACGAAATGCCTTGCCGATTTGCACAATACCGAACGGGATTTTCATACGCGTTGTATCAACGACATTTTTAAAGTTCAGGTAGATTCCCTGGCAAGCCTCTCCAGGAAGATACGTAGGCTCGGCGTTGTCACCTGTAAGATCGCCCATGTTTGTCTTTACAAGTAAATTGAAGGCACGAACAGGAGTAAACTCCATAGCACCACATTTTGGACATTTGATCTTAGAACGATTTTCATCAAAAAGCTTATTCAGTTCAGCTTCTGTCATCTTCTCGTCTGCTGCTACGCCAATCTTTTCAAGCTCTTTGTCGACACGAATACGAGTATTACATACCTTACATTCTGCAAGCGGATCTGAGAAGCCGCTTGTATGACCAGACGCATCCCACACCCTGGGATCTTTAAACATAGCGGAATCAATACCAACATAGTCATCTCGTTTCTGAACATACTCTTTCCACCAAGATGCTTTTAGGTTGTTCATAAGCTCCACGCCATAAGGACCAAAATCATACATACCCGCCATACCGCCATAGATCTCAGACCCTGGGTATACAAAACCACGGCGTTTTGCCAAAGATATAATTGCTTCCATTTTCTCGTTCTTCTGTCCTGCCATAATAGATTGATTATAACAGAGATGAACAAGATTATTAGCTTAAAAAATAAAAAGATAGGGCCCGCCTACGTCTAGATAGACGGGCCCCTGTACCGACACGCACACTTCAAACAAGTGCCGTCGTCAGTACGTGCCCACAAGCTCACTCTGCAATCCGATACCCGAGACAGAGAGTGTCGCGTCCCCGGGCATAGTCGGACACATGCACCATTCACAGCCAGTGTCATTGTGACTGGCAACTCGGTGACCACAGCCCGGATACGGACAGTTAGTCTTACCGCTCGCTGTGAAGTTTGCCGCCTGCTCTGTCAATGGTCGCCAATCTGGTGTCGCGAACGGCATGAAAAGTCGCTCACCAGTCTCCTGTTTGGTGGTCAGATCCACGACTACACCCTTCTATCGACTGATCGAATGCTACGAGCCATGCATAACTATAAGACATAGTCATTGAAAAATAAATAATTTATTACACATTATCGACACATGTACTTATATTTTTCACATCTACACAGCTGCATGCTGACGCGCAACCTGCCAACAATCGGGCAGAATAAGTTCAGCACCCCCGATTTGCGCGAGTACTTTAAGGGGCTTGGCACTGATAAGGCGCATCAGCTTAATATGATCCGCGCTCAGCTCACCACTCCGCAACTCACGTAATCCTTTCTCACTTACGTCATAGGTGTAACACATATCCACAGCAAGTACTTCCCCGCTAACATCGTGCGTGAGGCTCAACCCATGGCCGAGTAAATCAGCGTAATGCAGATAGAACCATGTTTGTACAAGCTGCAACGGAATCGATCGAACATCAAGCGCCATCAATACTTCAGAAAGTACATCATACCACTCCGGCTCATCCACCATTTCACTCGCCTTGCCCACCTGCTTCATAGCTTCATAGGCAAACTGCATAGCATCATAATCTTCTAAAATATGACGGTAAAACTGCACCAGACGTGCTGAGGTCAGAATACCGAGATCACCCTTGCCACTAGTAATCACAATGTCACTAATAGCAAACAACTCAATGCCACCCGCAAGTCTGCTTTTTTCACGGCGAACACCTTTAGCCATAACGCTACGCTTGCCTTCAGGGGTTAATAATTGCACAATTCGATCAGCTTCACCATAGTTCGTACGACGCAGCACGATTGCTCGCGTACGAATAGTTGTCACGGTAAGACCTTTTTAATCGCTGTCACAAGATCACTTGGCATCATCGTTGCTTTGTCGAGTACTCGCTTTACGCCATAGGCGACTACATCTTCCTCTGCCAGTTGGTCGGCGCTGTTCGTGCACAAAACCACCGGAATACTCGCAAGATCAGCATGAGATTGTAGTTCATGAAGCAATGTAAAAGCATTCGGACCAGCAAGTAGCACATCGAGCACAATCACATCAGGCATGTTGTTGTCAATCGAGTCAATCGCCGCAAGAGCATGTGGTACATATTCTGCCCGAATACCAGCAAGTCCCAACGTTCGGACATGCTGTTCAGCCAACCACTCATCATCTTCTACAATTAATACATAGGGTGTTTTTGTCATAATAACCTCAGTTGTGTCGAGGCTGTTAAATCAACGTAAAATGTTGCACCGTCCCGATGACGGGTTGCTCCGATTGTACCCCGCATCGCCTCGGCAAACTGTCCAGCCACATAGAGCCCCAGGCCGCTACTTTGCGGTCTAGCATGCAGCGGCTGAGCGTGAGATCCCAGCCGTGCCTGTAATTGTTGCCACAGGTCAACTGGCACAGCTGGACCATAGTCACGTACGCCAAGACGAACTCGTGAACCGTCTTCACGCAAGCCAGCGCGTAACTCTACCGGTACATCTTCAGCTCCGTAGTGCAGCGCATTATCGCCAAAATTAAGCATAATCCGGCGCAGTAAGTCACGGTTAGCCACCACTAGCATCGAACGATAATGTGGCATCACCCGAATCTGACGACTACGCGCCTTATATAGCGGCTCTAGTTCGTGAGCAACTTCCTCGCATATCTGCTGCGGGTTGAGGGGTTCAAGTTCAAACAAACTATCCTGTAGACGCGACGAACGCGACAAATCAGTGGTTAGCCGTAAAGCACGCTCACTTACTAGGATAATTTGCCGCAACATACGATCATGTTCAATCGACGTTACACCTCCCTGCTCAAGCATAAGAGATAGCTGACGAACTAGTGCAAGCGGCGCCTTCAGCTCATGTGCCGCCGTTACAATAAAAGGCATGTCACCAAACAGCGCTCCTGGCTGATTTTGCTCGAATTGCCGCCTATTATTCCCCCTCATACTACCTTCTAGTGTAGCACGAGGAAAGACATACCTCACATACTACATGCAAATATTACAGATTGAATTTAATCGTTTTGATAATGTTTTCAAAATCAGGCTTGAATGTATCTGCATCTGTACGAATCGTAACAGCTTTATCACGAATTCGGTAAATAACGGCCGATCCACGAATATTTTTAGTGAAACTTCCGTCGAAACGCGTGCCATTGCTACCATTTGCGCTGGTTGCACTACTACGCAAATCACCTTTTTTAACAAGCGATTCGTACGACTTAACAACTTGATCGTAATCCTTTTCTTCAATAAGTACTCGCAAACTGTATTGCTGCGTACTACTCACTGGTGGAACAGTAATCGGATTTAGGTAGGCTTCGTATGTTCCACCTTTAGATATATCCGTTGCTTCGTAAACGCTCCATGTTTTCGGGTAGTTAAATGTCAAACGACCGTAATCTTCGGGACCAACAAATTGCCGGTTCGGCTCTTTTTCACGCTCGGCAAATTTTTTACCTTCAATATCAATTTGCTTTTTTTCCGCCTCAGCAACGGCTAGATCAATCTTGCCGTCAACGTTAGTCTTCTGTTCGCTATAATTAATATACGCCCAGATAGCAAACGATCCGGTAGCCAATACAAGTATAATTAAGCCAATAATTGCGATAAGCGAGCCGCTTACTCCACCCTGTTCATATTTACGAGTATGCGTTGTATTCATGACGTTATTATACTTACGCTTTTGTTACCTGTAAAGGTGTAAACTCGTAAAGATTGTGCGCTCCTGCTGTAGCGATTGCTTTTTTCTCTGGTATTTCACAGCCATAGGTTATTACTTTGAGGATTTGATTGAGCCTGGTTGCCTCTTGTTCTAATTTACGAGCTAGCTTTTCGATATCACGTGAGACAGCAAATACGTAAATAATTGTCGTCTCCGGCGGCAGTTCGATATGCCAAAAATTCGCAACATACGATTTGACTCCGGTCTGCCCCCTTGAAAGCCAGTTTGCTAAAACCACAAGAATTGGGTTCAGCTCATAGCCTATCGCCCTTGCACCGCGCTTAGCCGCCGCACGCAGCACTACACCATCACCCGAACCGATATCAACAAGAACGTCTTTGTCGCCCACAGGAAACAATTCATCGAGAGCTCTGGCAAGATCTTTCTTTTTACTCGGTACATACGGCGCTCCCCAAAAAACGACAAATCCAAAAGCAAGTACAACGCTCGCGAATATCCAAAATATTGCCGTCATTATTCAGTCTCAGAAAATCTGATTTTAACGATTTCAATATTATTTTTAAGTGCCTGTAAATCATGTTCGATTTCATGTGCCAGCTTTTCGGCCTCGGCAAAAATACTAAGGGCTCGTTCGATTTCAAAATCATCCGTATCAAACCACGCAACCAACTCATCTAGTTTGGCAGTTTTTTCAGCAATCGTAAGATTATTTTTTGTTGACATGGTGTACCTCCGCTTGAACTAGGATATCGCTTTTTTCAATTTCGATCATCGTCCCTACTTTCATCTCACCTCGCACCAATGCGTAACCCCGTGCTAATACCTTATGGGGGTCAAGCTCGGCGAGTACTCGCATAAGACCAGCAAGCTGCCGTTCCCGCTGATCAACCCGACGATCAATCGCTGTTATTGCCGTACTTAAATGATGGCGCATCCCTTCACGCTGACGGTCAATCACCCGTTCCATTCGCGACAAAAGCACACCTACTTGGCGACGTACATTCCGAATAAGCTCCCGCTTATCTGGCACTAAAATCTGCGCCGCATTACTTGGTGTTGCCGCTCGAACATCAGCTACCATATCCGCAAGGCTGACATCATTTTCATGCCCCACCCCCACTAGTGTGGGCACGCGACTCATAGCAATCTCTCGTACCAATAATTCGTCGTTAAAAACACTTAAGTCATCCGCGCTACCACCACCCCGAATTAATACAATTACATCTGGCAAATCCTCACGGGAATTAAAATATTTAAGCGCTTCAATTATTTGGTCGGAAGCGCCGGTGCCCTGTACCTGCACCTGAGCCACTCGCAGCTCCAATCCGCCCCAGCGGTCACCCAAAATCTTAATAAAATCAGCATATCCAGCTGCCTGAACACTACTAACCACTGCCACCTGGTGGGGTAATCTTGGTAAAAGACGCTTTCGCTCCAGGGCAAACAAACCTTCCTTCTCGAGTTTAGCTCGTAGCAGCTCAAAGCTTTTTTTCAAGCTTCCCTCGCCACTTGGACGAATTGCTCGTACCGTCAGGCTAAATTTTCCCCACACAGTCAATTTTGGCGTCGCCGTCACAATCACCTTCATGCCATCCTCAACTGGTACACGTAGCTGCCATACCGTCATAAAGCAACTGACACTCCCATCAGCATCTTTAAGATCAAAAAAAACGTACTTGCCTTGATTGACTTTAAAACTCGCAACCTCGCCTTCCACTTCAATACCAGGATACGCATATTCGAGTGTTTGGTTGAAGGTAGCAATAAAGTCGCTAACGCTGAATCGGGGAGTCGTCGCGTTTTCCATATCTCACTATCGCTAACTGGTAAAATACATACCCTAAAATAATCGTACCAAGTAGCAATATAACCCGTGTCAGTACTATTCCGGCAATTGCAATGCCCTGAGAAATACCAGCAACAGCTAAAAATGCTACCATGATTGCTTCGTATGCACCCGCACCACCCGGTGTCACGACAAAAAATCCGGCTAACGCCGCTACGCCATAAGCAATAAATATTGGCGCCGGGTTGATTGGGACTCCAAGCGCCCAAAAGGTAATCATAAACAGTCCCACATCGGCAAGTGTAAACACAATACCCCAAACAAATGGTCGAATAAGTATGCTTTTGTCCGCACGCAAGGCTGCAAAGTCACGATGCATCTCCGAAAAGAATGCGTCAACTTTGGCGTGGTTAAGGACGCGTTTTTTACGTCCGAAGGTTACGTTTCGCACCAGCTTATTCACGATGCGCACCAACCAGCTGCCAAAGGTTGCCATACGGCTTGGACTTCCGACAAGATAAATGCAGCCTAAAATCGCCCCAATCATACCGAACACCAAAATCGAACTCATAAGGATCATCCAACGATTGATATTACCGTCGATCGTCACCGCAATAACCGACAAGGCAATCAGCACAATCAACGCAGCGAACGTCATAGCGTAACGCACAACTTGCGACATTGTAGCCCGACCAGCTGAAACACCGTGCTTACCTAATCGCCACGTCATATACGAAATACCACTCACACCGCCACTCGGCAAAATATGGTTTACAAAGTTCATCTCAAGAGACATCCGTGCAAGAGCCAATCCGCCAATTTTATCAATTGACTTTTTAGCACGCAAATACGAAAAGATCATCTCGCCTCCAGCATAGTACACCAGCAATTGTCCGGGAATCAGCAATAAAAGTACCCAAATATTAACCCTTGCCAATAATTCCCAGGCATGTTGAAGCTCATGGCGCGAAAAATAAATGATAATAGCGATGAAAATAAGCGTAACAACACTTAACCAAGCACGAAATGACATAATTCTAGTATATACTAAAGACAAATGTATATCGCGATTTTAGGAAGACAACCAGCTCTCGGCATGGCCGAGCTCGAACATACGTACGGCAGTGACAAGACTCGCTGGTTCTCAGACCAATCTGCCATCATAAACACCGATACCTTTTCGGTGGATTTTTTGGGCGGCACTCAAAAAGCAGCTCGAGTTACAATCGAGCTGGGTAGCAGCGACTGGCGTCAAACCAGCTCTAAAATCGCTCAAGAATACTCCCGCATTTGGTCAAATTTTGAGGGCAAGTTAACGCTTGGCATTAGCGCGTACGGTTTTGACGTCTCCGCTCGAGACGTACAGCAAACAGGCATCATCCTCAAACAGCGGCTGAAAAAAAACAACGTTAGTGTTCGCCTGATTCCAAATGCAGAGCCCGCCATGAACAGTGCAACCTCACATCACAACAAGCTGGGATTATCGCCTAATAAAATAGAGCTCATCGTTATTCGCGCTCGTAATGGTCGCGTTATCGTTGGCGAGAGCATAGGCGCTCAGAATATTACCGCCTATGCAAAGCGTGACCAAGGGCGACCAAAGCGTGACACGTTTGTCGGTATGTTACCTCCAAAATTAGCTCAAATAATGATCAATCTGGCCGTATCTTCTCCTTCCAGCCAATCCACATCACGACAAGAACCAACTCGTATTCTTGACCCTTTCTGCGGAACTGGAGTTATCCTGCAAGAAGCAGCCCTAATGGGATACGCCGTCTACGGTACTGATGTTGCAGATAAAATGATTGATTTCTCACAAACAAATCTTGAATGGCTAGCTCATACTCACCGAATTGATATCGATGCCACCCTTCACCAGGGAGATGCGATGGACACCACATGGAATCCGCCACTCAATGCCATTGCCTGTGAGAGCTACCTAGGTCAACCGTTCAGTGCTCCTCCCTCTCCAAGCAAGCTCGATCAAGTCCGTCGTAATTGTAATCACATTATTAGCACATTCCTCGAAAATATCGCGCCGCAACTCACACCTGGCACACCCTTATGTATCGCTGTTCCAGCCTGGCGTGCCACAGATGGCCGATTCACTCACCTACCTCTTGTCGCGCAGCTCGAACAGTACGGTTTTACGCCGCAGCCATTCAAAAATATCGACCAAAAAGACCTACTCTACTACCGCGAAGACCAAATAGTTGCCCGGGAGCTGCTTGTTATTGTTAAGTCTTGACGAAATAGCCCCTTTCACGTACAATAGAACAGATTGATTTAGAAACATTAAGGAGTAATCCATGTCACACGTTAAAGCAGGTGGTTCAGTCCATAATATCCACAACAATGCCGGACAACGTCTCGGCGTTAAACGCTTTGGTGGCCAAACAGTAAACACTGGCGAAATTATCGTCCGTCAAACTGGTAGCACCAAAATTGCTGGCCCCGGTACTTTTATCAGCAAAAATTTCACTATCCACGCTGCTGTTGATGGCGTTGTTAGCTTCACAAAAGTACGCAAAAATCACTTTACAGGTAAAACAGTGCCTCGTACCCAGATTAGCGTTAAATAGCTATCGTTCCACTCTTTTTAAAATACTCTCCTCTGGAGAGTATTTTTTAATATCAAAAAATCCGCCAGAATTCCTAGCGGATCAAAAACAAAAGCAATGAAATTTATAATTATAAATTTATTTTGTCATACCAAGGTGAAATTTAACGCGTTCAACTACATCGCCAATTACTACCTGCGATTTCACGAGGTAATCGTCAACACCAAGAGATTCGGCACGTTCTTTATCTTTAGGTTGGCTAAGCGCAGTCAACATAATCACCCGAATGTTTGTAGTATCTGGCGTATTACGTAAAATATCCAATACGTCAAACCCACTAATCTTTGGCATCATAGCGTCAAGCAAAATGAGATCTGGCTTAAACTCAATCGCAGCTGTCAGCGCGTCTTCGCCATTATTAACTTCACGAATATCAAAACCTTCAAGTTCCAATCTCGACCGATACACGGCAGCAAGTGCCGTATCATCCTCAACAAGTAATATTTTTTTCTTTACGTCCATAGCTACCCCTATAGTACTTAATGTTCACCAAAAGCACAAGCTCCTACTTATTGAGGTATGTTTTAGCGGCCTCAAACTGAGGATCTTTACCGTTATTTACATCATCGGCGGTCAACTCTACTTTTTGAGCAGGCACAATGCCTTCTTTGGTAATATTTTTACCATTCGGTGTATACCAACGCGCCACAGTCACCTTTAGTTTTGTGCCCGCTCCAAGGTCAAGTACCTTCTGAACCGTCCCTTTGCCGAACGTCTTTTCGCCGATTAATGTGGCCGCATTATAATCCTGTAATGCACCTGCAACAATCTCGCTAGCGCTTGCACTAGCCCCATTAACAAGTACTACGGTCGGAATACCTGCTAGAAGTGAATCTTTACCCGAACGCAACTCATCAACCACCTTCCCGTTGGCACGTTCCGATACAACAATCTTGTCATTAAGCCATAATCCCGCTACACTTTGTGCTGACGTCAAGTAGCCGCCGCCATTTCCGCGAAGGTCTAAAATCACTCCGCGAACATTTTGCTGTTTGAAATTTTCTGCAGCAGTTCTAGCAAGTCCAGCTGTCTCACTGTCAAAACGACTAATCGTTAAAATACCAAGACCATTATCTACTTTGCTCTCAACACTAGGATTGGTGACTATCTGACGAGTAATCGTGTAGCTTTCTGTCTGATCACCGCGCATAACCGTCAACTTGAGAGTCGTACCTACCTCACCTCGAATAGCGCTAGCCGTCTTATCAGCCGGCCAATCTGAAGCCGGCTGATCATTAACGGTCATAATAATGTCACCTGCCTGCAATCCAGCTTTTTGCGCCGGGTGGTTATCAAGCACCCGGATGATCGTCGGACGATTATTGCGCACGCCTATTTCGGCACCAATACCACCCCCAATCTCTCCACTTAAATCCTTGTCAAAAGCCTCAGCTTCTTTGGCATCCATAAATACCGTATACTGATCACCAGCCGCTTGCACTAAACCACGACTCGCCCCATCGATTAGCTTCTGCTCATCAAGAGTACCGTCATAATTCGCTTTAAGCTGCTGGTAAGTAGACTGCAGCGACTTTACGTCTAACGTGCCTGTTTCTACTTTAAAGCCCAGTACCGGCGCTACAAGAGCCAATAACTCGCTACTGCGAGTGCCGGCCACAAAGCCAATTATTACCGTCAGTGCAATGGTAATAAAATACACATTCTTTGATATACCCCGACGCTCTTTACTGCGCACGAGCATGTTCTGTTGATCGTCAGCCACTATTAGAAACCCCCTATTATCTGTACAACTTATATAAGTATAGCGCACTCAGACATGAGCACGCTATACCAACGTAAGCTTTTTTATTTAGAAATAAATGTAGGTATCATATGTACTGCTTGAAACACGCATCTTACTATAATGACCCCAGCCAGAGCCACCTGCATTGTAGTAATTATACTGACTAACATCAACTGTTCCATCGTCATTAACAGCTTCAACCCATACAACATGTCCGTATTGACCAGCTGAAATAACACCTACCGAACCAACCCGAGGGGTATTACCAGTCGAATAACCTACTGAACGGGCACTGCCTGGCCACATATTAGCATTACCCCAATATCTAGGCTGATAGCCTGTTTTTTGGATAACCTTCCAGGCTGTGTAGCTAACACACTGACGACAGCCATACCCTAATGGGTCGCCGCCATTACCATCTGCTCCGCCATGAGAAACAGCGTTGCCGTCAACGTAACAATCTTGCTCCCAGGGATATCCACCTTTGTTTGGATCGCCAGGCAAAATATTAACCGAACCGCCACCACTTGCACGACGCATCGCCGCTTCAATTGCAGCCTGCTGTTGCTGTTGGATCTCTAGTTTCTTAGCACTGCTCTGAGCAGAAAGCTGTTGATATGCACCTTCTTCGCCGCGAGTTGCATTAAGGAGACTTTGTTGCTCGGCTTCTTTAGCAGCGAGGGCGTTCCGAGCGTTAGTTTGATCCCCTAGCACCCTTTCAACATCAACCTTTTGTTGTTCGAGGGATTTTTTTAGACTTTTGATTTTATCGATGGTTTTTGAAAGCTGCTCGCGTACTGACGAGCGATATTCTTGCTTATCAACATAGTCACCGATGTTCTGACTGCTCGCAAGCATTTCAAGCGGGCTGATTTTGTCATCGACATATAGACTAGCGAGCGTTTCACCAAGCGCTTTTTGATTATCGACAATAGTTTGCTGAGTATCCTTAATTTTTTGTTGCAGCTGATCAAATTTTGCCTGGCTCAGTTCTATTTGGCCTTGAATCTGCGTCTTTTCGTTATTAAGTACATTCACCTGTACTTGCAAGGTATCAGCTTGTGATTTTAGTTTACGGGCCTCATTTTCATATGCGTCAATTTCTTGTTGCAATGCCCTGATTTGATCATCAAACTGGTCAGCCGAAACACGAGGCGAAGTAGTAATTGGCGCCGACACAATCATCAAAACGGCCGTCGCCACAAGTAGAGACTTTGTGACTAACCCTTTTGAAACTGGTGTGGTGGACCGCTGTTTCATTACGTTTACATTAGCACAAGCATGATTAAATGTCAACTTACTTTTGAAATACGGCTTAGCTACTCGGCCAATGAAAATAAGTGAAAATTCCTTCTCCAATGTCAGGCGTAACAATACACACACTCGAACACTTATATTTTCAAGTAACGACGCGTCGCAAGAAGCGACGAAACAATACCAATAAGCCCGCCGAGCGCAATCATGCCAAGGAGTACCAAGCCAAGATACAGTGTTACAAAATCAAGCGTTCCCTGTAGTACAACACCGTAGCTGAGCAGTTTCTCGCTTGACCCATAAAGTATCGCGATGCCTAGAGCCGTTGCCACAACCGCAGCGATAAAACCATACACTACGGCCTCAACTACAAACGGTCCACGAATAAAACTCCGGTCAGCTCCAATTAGTTTCATCATTTGGATCTCGTCCTTGCGGTTAAATATTGCCATGCGGATGGTATTAAAGACAATCAGCGAGGAGATAGCGATAAAGACAATACTCGCGATGAGCCCGGCTTTTTCAGCAAAACCAACCCACCGACCGATATTTTCAATGGCCGAGCGACGCTCACCCGCAAACGACGGCTCGCGATTTGGGTCAATTTGTTTTTTAAGTGTTGAGTCAGTCTCGACAAACTTGCGCAGTTCGGTGGTGTTATTGATATCTACTGGGCTGATTCGAAAGGTGCCTGGAAATTCATTAGTGGCTTCATTCAGTGCATTAAGCGTTCCCTTTTCAGCCTTGTTTTGTTGCGCAAAATCAGCACGCGCTTCTTCAGGTGTAACATATTTCACGCTTCGGACTGAGCTAGTTAGCTTTTCAAGACCAGTCTGGATTTTTTTCACATCCTCATTACTGGTGTCGTTTTTAACGTAAATTGACATATCTACCTTATTGCGGATTTCGGCCACCGTATCAACCAATACATTGCGGGCTGAAAGTGTCACAAATACCACAAGCAGTGTGATGGTCATTACGGCAGTTGCTGCAATTGTGAGCCAGGCATTGCGGCTAAAGTTATTAACCCCGTAGCGACACATGCGCAAAAACGTAATCCACTGACGACGCGTGCGTTTTTGGTGGGCAAAAGCCTTAGCATCTAGTTTTCGCTTGCTCATTGTCTATAGCTCCCCTGCGCTTGATCACTGGTGATTTTACCATGCTCAAGCGTAACTACTCGGCGCTTGAGCTTATTTACAATATCAACGTTATGAGTAGTAAGTAAAACAGTCGTACCATATTTGTTGATTTTTTCTAGCAGCCGTACAATATCCCAACTGTGTTTTGGATCGAGGTTACCGGTTGGCTCGTCGGCAATCAGGATTTTTGGCTGACGCACTACTGCACGAGCAATTGCCACTCGTTGACGTTCGCCACCAGAAAGCTGATGCGGAAATTGCTTCTCTTTGCCGGTAAGTCCGACGAGCTCAATCACTTTTGGCACAGTATTTTTAATTTCGCGGTTGGTCATACCAGCGATCTCAAGTGCAAAAGCCACGTTCTCAAATACCGTTCTCTGTGGCAATAATTTGAAGTCTTGAAAAACAACACCAATTTTGCGACGGAGCAATGGGATGTGTTTGTCTTTTAGCGTATCGTAATCAATACCACCAACAACAATCTTGCCGCTCGTTGGCTTTTCTTCACGGGTTAAAAGCCGGAGCAAGGTTGTTTTGCCGGCACCACTCGTACCGACTAAGATGACGAATTCTTTCGGCTCCACATGCAGACTGACACGGTTTATGGCCGGTTTCATATCTTTGCCGTATGACTTTGTTACCCTATCTAGAAGAATCATTACTATCTATAGTATACCATTAACACTACAACTTCTACCCACACAGAGGTATATTATTTACCACTATTCATGTAATGCTCGAGGTAGGATGTCATGAAACCATCGAGCTTACCATCGAGTACACCAGTTGCATCGCGATCTTCATATTTAGTGCGAGCATCTTTAACTAGCGTGTACGGATGCAGTACATAGTTACGAATTTGACTGCCCCAGTTAGCCGATTCACCCGCCTGAAGTTCGCTGATGCTTTCAGTGTGCTGCTCAAGCTGCAACTGAGCTAATTTGGAGCGCAATATCTTAAGTGCCGTCTCTTTATTTTGCAATTGAGAGCGTTCATTTTGGATCGCTACAGTAATACCTGTGGGCAAGTGCGTTACGCGCACCGCTGAATCGGTAGTGTTGACCGATTGACCACCATGACCACCAGCCCGGTAGACATCAATCCGGAGCTCCTTATCTTCAAGGACAATCTCATCGGGCGTGTCGATTTGAGGCAAAACTTCAACAAGCGCAAAGCTGGTTTGGCGCAAATTATCGCTATTAAACGGGCTTAAGCGGACAAGCCGATGAACACCATTTTCCGAACGCAGACGACCATAGGCGTAAGGGCCGGTGACTTCAATCACACTCGACTTAATTCCTGCCTCATCCGCTGCTGAGCGTTCAACAATTGAAGCGCTAAAGCCTGCTTTATCTACCCAACGCAAATACATACGCTCCAGCATTTCAGTCCAATCTTGGGCATCCGTTCCACCAGCTCCAGCGCTCAGGCGCAAAATAGCATTATGATCGTCGTATTTTCCATTAAATAAAAGTTCTTTTTTACGTTCAGCAAACTCATGCTCGAGTGCCGTAATCTGACCTTCAAATTCGGGCAATAAACTATCGTCACCAAGTTCCATGAGCTCATGTATATCGTTAGTTTGAGCCTTAAGTATTTGCCACGGCTCTACCATAGCGTGAAGCGCAGCCAGTTGTTTACTTTTCTCCTGGGCATACGCTGGATTATTCCAGATTTCAGGACTACCGAGCTCAATTTCCACGGAATGCGCTTGTTCGGCCTTACTATCTATCGCCAATTGGCTGTAAGCAGCGGCAATTGATTGTCGTAATGTATCAAGCCGTTTAGACAGTGGCTGCATAGCTCCCTTTCTCTTTATTGTAATAAATTAAATGGCTACTATTTTTGTGAAGCAAATAGCGTAGATAGCTTATCGTTCAATACCACGATTTCACCCTTCTCACCGCTACTAACTCCCGCTAACACCCACGCATCACTAGCGATAAACTCTCGAGCAGTCGTAATCATGCGATCCCGGGTGGTGCGCATAATTGATTGAGGAACTTTATCGTAGTTTTTTACCACTCCATCAGCAAAATATCGGCCTGTATAAAAGCTACTGATTTGAGCCACAGTTTGCGCACCCATTTGATAACGACCAAGTGCGTACGATTTGGCGGCTTCAAGCTCAGCCTCGGTAATTTTACCGTCAAGCACACACTTTACTTCACGCACAATAATATCAAACAGCTCAGCAGATGTTTCTAGATTTACCTGCCCGCCAAAATCCCAGCTACTGTCATAAAAACCCACTGATGTATCAGAGAAAACGCCGTATGCAAGACCCTTCTTGCGAGCAGCCCCATAAATACGTGAATGCATCGTACCGGTTAAAATTTGATCAAGGCAGTTCATAGCTTCAGCTTCTTTATCGTCAAGCTCGCGTGGCATTGTCATCGACCAACCAAAGGTAAGATTGGAAGCTTCTTTACGACGAATGAGATTGGGGTTAGCGCTCGTAAGGATGTTTTTAGGAACCTCAAAACGCTCACCTTCAGGCAACTCCCATTCAGCAAGCTGGCGTTTAATCTCCGCCTTGCGACCATGCAATTTACCCGCAATCACAAAACACATATTTTTGGCAGTGTGTGTGCGTTTATGATGTTCACGAATATCCGCAAGCGTAACATTCGGAATAGTTTGTAGCCTTTGCCAAAAGGTATATACGTCTTCACCAAGTAGCTGTTGGATTTTTGGCCAAAGCACGCGGTTGTGATTATTGAGATAGCCGGTCAACTCACTCTTTACATTGCCTTTTTCAGCTTCAAGTTCCGGTTCATTGAATTTTGGCTGGCAAATTGCTACACGTTGAAGTGCGAAAATACGATCCCATTCAAAATCGGCACAGTCGGCTACATATACCATTGAAAGATCGCTGGTATAGGCATTATGGTAGGCGCCATTTTTGGTAAATTCGGCCTCGTATTCATGCTCGCTTTTAAACTGAGCGTTGGAACCAAAAGCCATGTGTTCCATGATATGGGCGGTTTCGTAAATATCTTTATCTCTAACGTAGCAATTCCCAGCCCTAAACTGGAACTGAAAACTCATTACGGTCGCCCCGGGAATATCGATTAATAAGCCGCGGGCGCCACTGGGCAACTTCACTTCTTCTATTGTGTGTTTCAAAATGCTCTCCTACTGCAAAAGCGAATTCTCGCTAAAATACTGCACTCTATTGTGAC
>Ga0307516_10004616_pt1 | contig 16896 bp, 16 predicted proteins | sample 19_EM_MG_FD_203310 | JGI IMG/M metagenome (GOLD analysis project Ga0307516, IMG submission 203310) | Populus trichocarpa ectomycorrhiza microbial communities from riparian zone in the Pacific Northwest, United States - 19_EM | ecosystem: Host-associated > Plants > Roots > Unclassified | place...
ATCGGCCCGGGGGGAACGGGGGCGGGCCGCCCCCCCCCCCCCCCCCCCCCTGCCATCCCCCGGGTGCGCATCATATCTTCTTGGGACAGGCCTGGACGGAGGGCAAAGGGGGAGCTTGAAACCTGCCGCCACCGTGCGGATAGCGGACGGGAAACCCGGACGAAATGTACGCCGCCATATTCTCGATTGGATAAATGCGAGTATGATTAAACAAACAAAAAAGCCAGTCGCCATGGCAAGAATGTCGCTGGATGGTCTATCCCGCCCCTCACACCTCAAGAATTAATCAACGATATCTATGCAGTGTTTCGCGGAGACACTGGTATAAGATATCTGTGAGAAGACGAACCGAATACGGCGCTCCGATTCCGAGCCTAGGTCCACCGATAACACCGCCCAGATGAGCGCCAATCTGGCGGCAACGATTCGGATTTTGCCACTCTTAGAATTGCTACCTAGGCATGCCGAACAATCCGGAGGTATATCGTGACGACTGTACGAGGTGCCTTTTTGGCTACAATATCATTATTTATGCTGTGTAGGAAGTAGTTGCCCCCGATTGACAATTTCTCAACTTCAATATTCTCTGCAAGACTGTGGTGCGACCAGTATTTCGTCCAAGCGCTGAGCTTTCGGTTTCCCGTTCTTCGACCAATATACGGCAACTGTGGTGCATAATAGACAGCAGTATATGTACGGATCGATTTTACTTCGCACCACTGATGCAGGGCGACGGACTATACTGTGAGGTCCACTGGAGTAGTCCCCGAGCGAGGAAGTGTATCATGGATGGGAAGAGTGTACGAAATGGGAAGACGGTGAGGACGGGCAGGCCGTGAGGATTATGATGAAGAGAGCGTGCAATCGGAAAGCGTAACGAGAAGGCGACGGACACTGACTTTTCATTTTGACTGTTTGAATAGAGCAGTCTATAGAGATGAAGATAGGTTGGAGCGATTGATATATAGCCGAACACAGAACATTCTCTCTATATACAGCGTGCCTCAGGGGGTCGCTAGGGGTAAGGACGGGAGACTGTCTCCCGTGCCGGTACTCGGACACCCTGGCAGCTGTCATCTCCGTACGTGTCCCTCCGGTCCGTCATCTCTGGACGCTCATCGTTCTGACAGTATTGACTTCCGCCCCCAATGCCTTTTGCTGCCCGCTACAAATGGATGTTCGAAGAGTACGTGAATCATCGCCATGACCCCGATCGGCCGCCTGCGATTAACGACAGGATTTAACAATACACGTGTCGCAACGATAGATTAGTCCATCTCACACGGCGAGTGACTGCTGTATCCACAACATCTACACTATCAGGCTTCACCTACCACGGAGAAGAGACGACACCACTGGCTGCACCGTCCGACTGTTGTCGCTTGTATCGCTGAATTCAAGGAAAACTCACATTCGGGTGCGCAGATGGAGCGTTACTGTAGGAATATAGGGAGAGATAGTGATGAAGATAGTCAATTGGTTGATTAATGCATCGTCGAAGGAGGAAAGTTCTCTCTATATACAACGGGCCTGAGGGACTCACCAGGGGTTAAAGACGGAAGACTGTCTTCTGAACCGGTGCTCGGAGACTTGGGCCGCTGTCATCTCCGGACGTGTCGCCTCTGGTCCGTCATCTCCGGACGCCCATTATTCTGACAGTTACGGATGCTAGTGTCTAGGGGCGGCAGCCGGCGACATCCGTAGGTAGGACATGGAGATGTAAATCTGTGTCATCGGGGCACGTACTTCGGAGAACGCAGGATGCTCGATCCAGCTGGGCGTCGTGACTTTGCGGATATATGAACCAACTGCTGTATGTCGATAGGTTCTCCTCGAGGTGGAGCACCTCGTCAACAACACTATCCCAATATATTGCTCGTTGCTCCTCGTTGGTGCACAGCTTCCACCTGCCACAGGTGTCGTCCTCGTTAACATCCGACCCGTTGTGGCGACGAGGGCATGTATTCAACTGGGCGACAGCTGGACAATGCAGCCTCGGAGTCGGACACTTTTTGTACGTTCAGTCGTGATGTATCATGTAATTAGGATGTAATTCCCGCAATAGCTAATAAAAACAACTCCGCGGGCGTATTCAATAATACCGACAATTGTAACGCCGAAATTCAGGCTATCGATACCGATCTAGAACCCATCAACTTCCAGAGTGTGGAAGGTAACGCAATTAACCGTCGAATATGACGGAGAGGTAATGAAGCAACTCATTCCCGTAAAGCAAACGAAAAGGGGAAAAAAAAAATACATCAACAACTGGGGCACAACAGCAATCGCCAGAGTCACTGAATAAATCGGCACCGCCGTACCGGAAAGAGAGGGGACTGTCTGAATCTACGAGCACAACGTCAATCGACATGTAGATCAAGGTAGCTAGCAACACACCCATTAACCTCGTTCGTTGTCTCAGCGAAGACACCCAGGTTAGGGATTGCCATCGTGACGCGAAAAAGTCCCCGCTTTTGAAGCGATCTTTTTAATTCCACGTCTCCTTCCACACCGCAGCCAACAGGATCATCCGATATTGCTTCCAACGCGGTCGGTTCTTACGGCATGTCATTCGACGAGCTGGCAACAGCCTGCGCAGATTCCAGTCCCTCTTTTGCAAACAATCGACGCCATGACAGTGACGTAAGGAATTATACAGGCAGTCTTGACTCATGTGAAGCGAGCTATCGCGGACGAAAAGGGAAAAAAAAACAGGTCCTACCCGGAGTCGAACCGGGATTACCGGAATCAGAATCCGATGTGCTAACCATTACACTATAGAACCGTCGGTGAACGGACAATATTTCTACAGATCATGATGTTATCGCATGAGAAGTGAGACAGCAATGTATATTAGAGATGATGTTTTAACGAACCATCATATACACGCTCCAGCTGCACAGTCTGTATCATCAGCCGGAATGGCATGCCAACAATCGTAGGCAATTCGAAAACTTGTACATCCACCGCCGTACGCATATGTGGCTCGCGGTAGCATACGCTCCTAGCCCTACATCGATACTATACGCTTCCGACAGTGGTCTCGACAAGAGAACATGCTCTGCGCTATTTCTCGCCACGTCCTGCATCGCGACGCCCCGCACCTTCGCGGGTCCATTCCGCTTGTCGTAATAGATTCTCGTTCCCTAAGTCGCGCTGACAACTGGGCTGGATATAGGGGTTCTTCTGGACTCCGCTGGACAACACCAGCCAATACTCCATACCTATCCTGTTGGAATATAGGGATCGATAGAGATGAAGATAGTGAGTTGATTGATTGATACATAGTCGAAGGCAGAACATTCTCTCTATATACAACGGGCCTGAGGGACACGCCAAGGGGAAAGGACGGAAGTCTGTCTCCCGAGCCGGTGCTGGGAGACTCAGGCAGCGGTCATCTCCGGGCGTGCCGTCTCCGGTCCGTCATCTCCGGACGCCCATTATTCTCACATATCCGCTGAATACGATCTCGATGCTGTCGCATGGTTTCATCAGGTTCGGCGTATCTTGCGCGCGGCGAAACGGCAGGTGTCCACTCAATGCCCTGACGGCATCAGTGGTGTACTATTGACGCTGCTCAAGATTCCTGCTGCTGAAGAATAGATGGACCTCGAAGGGCGGCGCTTCCTTGTTGAGCTGGGGAGTGTTTCTTGCATTGGCTTGATCTCCGCCGCGATCGACCGTCAGCCTGTGTAGATGGATGCGTAGCTTGAAGGAGGTGAGATTTTGGAGTAAGTAGAGATTAGTTCAAGGTGGTAAGGATGATGGGGAAGATCTCTCCGGGGCATTGGGTGATGGTAGACAGAGTTTTGGGGTGGGATGGAGTGACTGAGCTCGAGCCGATTTCCTCGTTTGGCGGCCTCTCGTTGTACCGTAGGCGAGAGCGTCTCACACTCACGATATCTAAAAGATTCCGAGTCAGATTCCGGAGGAGGCTGAGGGGCTCGGTCTTCGCATGGGTTCGGTCACGCCGCGTCTCGTGGGGAAGTCCCGCTGGAGTAGCTTGGAGGTCTGCTCGAACGACTGCGGTATTTGGGAATAGTGCCGGTTTTCGCTGATGGGAGAGGCCACGAGATGTTATTTCTGGCGGTGCTTCGACAGTCAGAAAGTCACTAACAGCTCTCGAGATCGAAAGGGGGGAAGATGGGTTGAAATCAATTAGAAGCGTGTCGTTCGGTGCCCGAAGGATTTCTGCTTACTCACTGGGATCGGTAGGGCTGTATCTGGGTTCTTGACGTAGTGGTTTGTATCACTCGAATCCCACACCATCCCTCCCCGTCCCCACCACTCCTTGCTGCGAGCTCCGAGCAGCAACCTCCCACTCCCGTTCATCACCCTATCCACATGCGACCGAGCCCCGTGCGACACCGCCGTCAGGGGACCAACATGGGGGGTCAGACGCTGGAAGGTCGGGCGAAAGAATCACGAGGCATGGAGTGCCGTGCCGGAGCCTCACTTATTCTATCCGACCGACAATGAAAGCTGACCGGAAGATGACAGGAGAGACGACAGGCACGGCGAAGTTTCCACGACCCCTGCTCCTACTCCAGTCGCTGTGCAAACTTCAACACCGGGCGGCAGGTACCCTCCCTCATCGAGCCGACTTCAGCGGAGGAGGGGATCCGCGACAACGACCGATGTCGGCGTCAGTGTCCCACCTGCAGAACTTCATTCCGGTAGAGGTGAACTGGGTTGCTACGGTTGGAAACTTTCCACACCTACATCCCGCAGAAGGTAAGGCTGACCTCTCCCGCACGGAACACGCGTGTACTGACGAGCGCAGGCCATACATTCTTGGGAGTACGGAAGTAGAAGAGCCCACCAACCTCCCCTCCATGACCGATGTAATGGTGCCTGTTTTCATGGCTATACGAAGGAGCTTGCACAAGTCATTCCTCGAGAGAGTTGCCATGATGGTTGCCACAACGATGAGCGTCCGGAGTTGACTGACCGGACAAGGCAAGACCAGGGGCGACAGCTGTCCCAGTCTCCGAACACCAGCTCGGGAGGCGGTATTTCATCAATTTCCCTGGCAAGTCCCTGACCCCTGTTTTATATGGGGATAGGATGTTCTGCCTTCGACTACGTATCACCAACGCAACTCACTATTCTCAACTCTATAGTTCCCTATTTTTCCAACAACCTTTCCTTTCTCCCTCGAACCCTATCCCTGTCTTTCGCCTCTTCTTTTCAATTTTTCCTTGGTCTTGGTGCACGCTGTAATGTGCCTCTCCTCGATATCCGCGAAACCCTCGGGGAACTGCAGCGGTGGCACAACAGCTGCCACTCAGATATCCATCAAGCCGCTCTGGCGGCAAGATGCAGCCGCCTAACCGACACCCGATTCCTGGGGGAAGAAAGGAGGCCGCCACCGCGGCCGCGGTTCACGATTGCAGTCCTCACGGGACTACAACCCCCGGCCACATTGCACCTCGCGCACTCCATCCTTGTCGAAGACCGCCCTATGTCTTCAGTACCCCTGACTTCGTCGATGCGGAAGTGACCGCACAATCGGTGCCGCAGGAGAGGTCTGCGACTACCCGAAATAAAGGTTCGTCTCCGCACGGATAGAGTGGCAGAGTTGGGCGCAGCTAACTAGGAGACGCAGTTTGCAGTCACCCTTTCTCGCCGCCTACGGCCCCCCGTGAGGAGCCGCAGTATTCAACATAGACCAGGTCGGTCTAAGCCGGTCTTCGAAGACCCAAAGCTGTCGCGGGCTCGGATATCCCCAGTTGCCTCACAGCAGGAAGGAATTTACGAATGGGAGTGAGCCCTACGATGACACCAAGTCGGTAGACGAGCCATTGGATGGTGAATTATTTCCTGATATCGTCAAGAGACGAAAGAGAGTGCGGTCGAGCCGTTGATGTCTACCCAAAACCGGTATCGAACACACCACACCTATTGGAGTCAAACATTGGAGTCATGAGCGATGTAAGTGCGCCTACTCGATCAGAATTTAGAAGTTATGTTAATAAGGTCAAGGATGGGGGAATTTTCCATGAAAACGACGAAGAATGCGATTACGCATCTGAAGGCAAAGCATAATATCGCGCCTGCGGGGTTAATCGTCGCTAGAACAACGCCTGCCCAACAAACGATTCGAGCAGCTTTCGGGCCATCGATGCCGAGGATTACCTTCAAAGAGGATATTTGTACGGAGATTCTACTCTTGTGGACGTCGACTCCAACGTTAGCTTCCGTATGTGTGAGCAACCAAGCTTTCGAACTCTATGCGCATAGTTGGACGCATACCAGTAAAACGATTCTGTCAGGATAATGGGCGTCCCAAGATGACGGACAGGAGGGGTAACGTCCGGAGATGACAGCTGCCCGGGTCTCCGAACAACGGCTCGGGAGACGGTTTTCCGTCCTTTCCCCCTGGCATGCCCCTTAGACCCGTTGTATGTAGAGAGAATGTTCCTCCTTCGACGTGGTTTCAATCAATCAATTCGCTATCTTCTCCTCTATCGATCCCTATATTCCCAACAGATTCGGGAAGTAATCGAGCACTATCCCAGCGCGGAAGTGCGATCCATTGTCATCCCCTGACCGAGTACGAATCCATACGGAATGAGGTGACATCGAAACTTCACTCAACTACTGTTGGATATTCTTCACTCTGCTGGTTTTAGTGTACCATATTATACAGTTGTTCTGCGTTTCGTCTTCTTCTTCTGTTCATTCCCACATACGCAAAATTCAGAAAGCGAGAGCCGTTTTCTAGTGTCTTCTCGCCTCGCTCCGATCTTGACATGACAAACTCCTCGACACTCCCGGTGACCTCCAAACCCCACAGTCTTAATCCAGTTCGGTAATAGAGCAGCAGAACGACTTTCCCGGTCGCCCATCACTAGGTTATGCGTCCAGTGCAGGTTTCGGGCGTCGTGATGATTAAATCCGAAGGGAAGAACCTACCGTAGAATTAGTTAGAAACACCTACTGCGGAATGTTAGAATATATGGATCGATAAACGTGAAGATTGTGAACTGATTGTATTACAGCATTATACGGGCGCAAGATCTCTCTATATACAGGAGGGCCGTCAGGACAAAGGACGGAAGACTGCCCCCCGAGACGGTGCTCGGGGACTCAGTCATGTCCGGACCCCACCTCCGGTCCGTCATCTCCGGACGCCCATTATTCTGACACGGAAACTTTCCGTAAATCAGCCAAGCGCAGTAATGCTGAAGGCCGGTCTATGGCATCTACTACGATTAGTGTGCTCCGTCACCGTATCGCGCGAGAAAGGAAGGTAGAATTTAAAGAGAATAGGTTGGTGTTGATGCGACCCAATGATTGTCAGATTCTGTCCAGCGAGAAGGATGTACAGGATACGGAACAAACCGCGCTCCGCAACTCGCTAAGTACACAGAATTTGATGAATAATCCTCAACAGAACTTGATCCCTCCCACAACCGCAAGCAAGCAGCGAGAGGCCCAACACCCGAGGTAAACACCGATACCGACAAACATACCCCGCATGTAGCTGCCGAAGGGGACTGACACCATTATGAAATGATAACGACTGACCAATGGAAACAAGAACGCCCTTCATGCCATTCAGGCATATCCGGTCAAAATCTGAAACAACTGAATGCGGGAAGACGAACATAAAGGCGGAAAAAAAAGCACAGAGGAAAAACTTTCCAGAAGATGAACATAAATGCGGAAATAGCACACAAGAAAAACACTCCAAAAATCAAGAAACAAGCCCGAGAAACCAGGGGCGAGCCAAGCAAACAAACACAGATGAAGCAAAGGCACTCAAAACAGGGTAAGACGAGAAAAATACCCTGGTCGAAATCCGAGCACTGAAGTGAACAACAAAGTAGCCACTTCACGTCCCATCCAATGTGGGGATAGCCTGGCCGGGGCAGCACCAGTTACTCCGTGCCCCCCGCGGACTGTTCGAGGTTGGTCCGCAGCGTGAACGGGAACGGACTGTACATAATATCGTCATGATCCGACTGGGTTGCATGCGATCCACGGCTCGCCCTCCTCACCGTCGGCCATGAAAGACCACTTCGGATCCGCAAAGTATCGCCAGTGCGAGTGCGGCCGCATTGAATCTAATAGACTAACGGATCACCTGCCTATCACTGATATTGCCGCAAGCATTAGCTGTCAGTCTACCCCCGCCCAATAAGTAATAAAAGAGTGAGCGACCCACCTGCGTGCCACCCTCCATCACAAAACACAACATCAGACAAAGGGACGCCTGCCGCAGGCTGCAGATGAAGCTCGATATAGCCTGGCACCTCGCTTCATACATCGTCTGCATCAATGAAGTGGGAGGGTCAGATTACGCCTTTCGACAACAGTCTGTAGAAGTCGCACCGCGGCCTCCAGTTCGGAGAGAGAGCAGAAGAGGATTCTCTGACGCCGTATGAGGGTCACCTGCTGGGTGGCGAGTCGGTCGGTTTGCTGGCCAGGTCGTTCTCCAACCATCAGAGTGGAATCTTAGCCGCGGGGAAGGGCGGCGGGGCCGCTCGAAGTGGGCCGACGAGACAGTAACACTGGCACGGCGTTCGTCGCTGATTGGTATATGAGCGAGGAGGAGGTGGCGTGGATCCGGTTGGGGGTTTACCGGCAGGTCGTCAATACGATCTTCTCGATCGAACGGTGATCCCAGGGCTGGGGTCGAAACCCTACCGAGTTGGCAACGATTGGAGTCTTCCGGTGTGGCGGAGGACTCAGTGCTGGTGGCAGTACTGGTCATTAAATAGGTGAAGAATAAGGGTGCGCGGACGTTGAGTTGGTGAGTTGTGGCTACAGACCCAGCGGTAGAAAGTGGTAGTGTGGAGAGGTCATCGACCTCTCACACCCCCCGACATCGTTGTGCAGGATGGCGACTTCCGATACGGCGGACAACGCGCAGGTGGATCTTGATAATCGGAGGAGGAATAGGGTGATGGAAAGGATGGGTACTTAGGAAAGTTATGCGTACGGAGCAAACGGTAGAAAGAGGTAGTATGTAGAGATGATGGAACTCTCTCACCTATCAGCCTCGCTATAAAGGCTCCAGGCTTACTAACCACTGTGGGAGGATTTAGGCTCTGTTGTTACATTGCCTTAGGTTCTGTTGCTGCATTTCCTTCGGCTCTGTCGCTTCATTTCCTTCGGCTCCGTTTCTGCATTTCCTTAGGTTCGGTGGTTACATTGGATTGGGTTCGGACGCTGCATTTGCTTAGGTTCGGTTGGTACATTGCAGTCGGTTCGGACGAACCATTGAAGGATTGGGATCCGTGGGTTTAAGGAGGATTGACCACCCCGGTCGGTATATAGATAGAGGGGTGGGACGGAGTTGGTTCTACATCATCCTTGTCAATTTGTCGTATCCTATCCTCGTCAATTATCCTATCTCTTCTTTGTCCATCATCCTATCCACTCTTTTCCTCCTTCCTCTCTTCGTCGTTCGTGACATCGGGCCTGGCATAGGTCCTTCACCACTTCTAGTTGGCACCGCAGTAGCGCTGGGACCAGTGTTCGACATAGTCCGGTCTGGACCTGTTACACCTGAAATATCTCGAGTACATAGCTAAGCTAGAGAAAGGTACGTAAGGATGACGGAACGTACCCAGAGAGTCTAGGAGGGAGATAAGGTCTGGAGATGAACTTACAGCCAAGACGGACCTAAGACACATATCTCAGGAGGTGAGGGGAAGATTGCAAACGGCGAGATGTTTGGGCTATGACCCCTCCCCTGAAAGGAGGGGATGCCACGTCGCCTGCTGATGGCGCACGGACCGCCGGACTTGGGCTATGACCCCTCCCCCGAAAGGAGGGGATACCATGTCGCCTGCTGATAGAGCACGGAAGAGAGTCCGGTAGGGAAAGCACCCCGCCCGCTTGCATGAAACCTCATCTCCCCTTATCTACACCCTGCCAGGGCCAATGAGTCACCCACGGGGTCCATGCACCTCGGGGGAATCCAAATCCGAGTCACCATTTCTCACGCCGGTGCCACTCAGATATAAGACAGAGGTTTTCCGCTCCGAACGGAAGGAAAAGACAGCACGAACATCCTCACCAACACTACCACCGAACCCACACACAAGATCTAAGATTATTCCGTTGTGAATTATCGAAAGTAGCCTGATTACCTTTGACCCTACCTGCACTCCGGTTACGATACAACCCCAGTGTCACACTATAATCTTGATCTCAAATCACCCTACTTTCATGACTTGCTTCGAAGACCACCTCTACCTACTCGAACTATCTACCTTCTTAGAGCCTAAGTCCCAATACTCCTTCGACTACACCTTTCAGTCAATCGACAATGAAATCTCAAAATACGAGCAGTGGGAAGAATTCTTTGACGGAACAAAGCCGATCCACGAAACAATCGAGTGCGTCCCATATCATTGGTATACCCAGCAGTGGCGGAACTGCGCGCTACTATCCCAACCCTCCGACTTCAAGGAAGACAAACTCTTCGACCTATTTGACTACCACTTCGACTACGATTCAACTATCCACACCGGAGACTTTCTTGATCTATACTGAGAAATGTCTACCTCGTCCGACTATAACATGCTCCAGTTGGAAGTGCCCCGTGGGCTGCTCCAGATTACCAATAACGAAGAACCTCAGGAGGAAGCCTTAGAAATTGCCAACCCAGTCGGGTGGATACGGGTAATGGCCAACCACCAGCAGCAGGCCGAGCAGGACTTACGCCAGCTAATGGACATCTGCGGCAACACGTTGGACCATACGGACCGGCGCGTCAGGCGGATTGAAGCAGCCTACAACCGACAGGCACAAGGAGCCCAATACATCTACGAGCAAATGGAAGCCAAGGAACAGATCTCAGGAGACTGGGTAAGAAACGAGCTTATGGTATCCGCTAATGTGTACCAGGCATTCACTAGACAGGTCTGGGAAGCCATTCTCAAGCACTTCAAGACCAGTGATCTTCATTGGGTACACGAAGCGACACAAGTAGCCCGAATGTACGATGTGGTGGCTTTCCTGTCAGAAGCAAACCTGGCCAGAAACATCCACCTGATGGAGTTCCAAGGTAATGTAGGAAAATGGACTGCTGACCACCAACGGAAGGTAGAAACGCTCGAGCAACAACGAAACGAGGATCGTGATCGAATGGCCAGCCTGGAGCAATGGCTAGCCCAAGTACAGGATGAATTGTTGCAGGTAGCCACTACAGTCCCGCTGCCTGCAATACCGGCCGGACGGACCCGGCCCACTCAAAGCCCAGGGGCACCACCAACCCGGCTGGTACTGGGGAGTCCCTTGCTCGGAGGAACCCAACAACGGTGACAAAGGCCCCCGGCAGTCCCGGCTACAGACCTGTCGCAGAGACCCCAAGGTGCAGGAGGGGCAGGAAGGAGTGGATCCCCACCGAGGCCTCCGTGAAGAGGAGCACCGCCCTTGCCTTCGCCCCCTCCTAGCGAGGGTGACAACGGCCTGTACGAATGGAACCTTCCGACAGGGAGGCCCCCACCAGGAACAAGGGAACCTACCCAGGACCAGCTGGCAACCATGCTTATGCCAGGGGAAATAGCCCAGCTAGTGCGGGCCGGAATCGTGGCGGCACAAGCCGTAGGACAGCCGGCGAGGGAAGAACGGGTGCACACCTCAAGGTTCAAAATGGAAAATCCCAAGAAATTCGATGGGAAAAGCTCGTCCACCTTCAACCAATGGTGGGAATCAGTCACAATGTATCTGGGATTCTACCCAGAAACGGTCGACCACCAGAAAATTGCCTGGGTCGGAACCCTTCTAACCGACACCACCCTGGTGTGGCACCTCCACCAGCACCGAGAACTGGGGGAAAACGACATCTGGGTCAACTACACCGTGGCTATCCGATCGGAGTATCGGAACGAACGGGAGGCAGTGGACGCCCAACTCAAGTTAGGGCAGCTCAAATACCAAGGGTCCATCCGCGCATACCTCACGGAGTTCTGGGCGCTCAACAACTTCGCCCGAGCAACTGGCGAAGCCTTACGCAAAAAGGTGGACCTCGCAATGCCCGACACAGTACTCGACATGTGTTGGAATTGCTTCTCACCGCTCCGGTGTGGCGCGCCGACGGAAGCGACACCGCAGCAACGGCGGCGGCAGCAACGCCGTGGGGAGCAATGCCATGGTAACGACAATGGCAAGGGGATCCTGGTAACGACGGCTTGGCATTCTTCCATAGCAGTGTCTTTTGCACTCTTTCTTCTATACTCTTACATACTTCTTCATAGCATTTTGAATAAGATACTTGTTACGTCTACCTCGGGCGATTTCATCACCCGTCAACAATCAAATCATCTCGTTCAAACATAATCTCTTTCTCTCTCTCTCTCTCTCTCTGCTCGTGTGAAGATTCTCAGAGAAACGGTGATCGGGCAATCTTTAACAACATGCGGTTTGCCCACTACCTAGAAGATTTCATGGACAATGAAGGCTTCCTGCAAGCCACCCATCAAGCAGGTCTGCAGGTGGAAAAGAAAAAGGCACTGAAACAAGCCCGGGAGTCATCAGGAAAAAAAATCTGTGTCCGGATGCACAGGCTGCGTCCAGATTCACCAGGTGCTCGGGATGCTCTGGACGTACCCTGGCAGGGAACATACCGCTCCCAACACGAAACGCACAGGCAATGTGAATTCGGACGCAGCACGCCATGGCACCGTGCATTCGGACGCCGTATGCCAGGGCGCCATACGTCCGGACACAGCTCGCCATGGCATCTGCTTACCGGACGGAGCGTGTCAAGGCATTTTCCTTCTGTATGCAGCCGTATCAGGGTATTTTCCTTCTGGACGCAGCTGTGTCAGGGCATTTTCCTTCTGGATGCAGCCGTGTCAGAGTATTTCCCTTCTGGGTGCAGCCGTGTCAGGGCAAATGGCGTCCGGACGATGCGTGTCATGGCACCATGGTCACGCTGTCTGTCAAGGCACGGAACATCGTAGCAAATACTCTTGTCGCATTTGCAAACACGCAGCGGGTTCCAGGCATAGTGACTCAGTCCAGTTCTATTCATTCTATCTAATGTACATCTATATATGCTACTACCACACTTCGCGTGGAAACAAAGGAAAGTTGGCAAATACGACACAACGTGTTGAGCACGACACGATGAGCACGACGCGATGAGTACGACGCGATGAGCCCGACGCGTTGAGCATGACGCGATGAGCACGACACAATGAGCACGACACAATAAACACGACGCGATGAGCACGACGAGATGAACACGACATGATGAGCACGACGACTATGAGGAGGATGGCGATGAGCACGCTGCCGGCGGAGAGGATGATAGCAAGTAGGACACGATGAGTATGATTGCGAGCTTTGTGATATAGTTAGCGCAGCTCTCAGAGTGACAGAGACACTGGGAAGTTGTACAATACACAGTGAGGAGTACGATGTCAATGAGGGTGCCAGCGGCGAGGACGATAGCGGGTAGGACGCAGCGAGTATGATGTCAATGAGGGTGCCCACGGTGAGAATGATAGCGAGTAGGCCGTGGCGAGTATGAGCGTGCGTAAGACGCGGCGAGTATGATGTCAATGAGGGTGCCGGCGGCAAGGACGATAGCAAGTAGGATGCGGCGAGTATGATTGCAAGTAAGACGCGGCGAGTATGATGGCGAGCTTTGTGACATGGTTAGCACAGCTCTCGGAGTGACAGACAGCGGGAAGTTGTACAATACAAGGTGACGAGTATGATGTCAATGAGGGTGCCAGCGGCAAGGACGATAGAGAGTAGGATGCGGCGAGTAAGTCGCGGTGAGTACAGTGGCAATAGAAAGCACCAAGCCACTACTAACGCTTGCGCTTTCGCAAGGTTCGGCTCATCACTCATAGATAGACCCCTTTTTTCTTCTCCTTTCACCTCGTCCTACTCGTCAACATTTTCCTAATCGACATCTTACTCGTTGCACCTTTCTCGCCATTATACTCGCTACGTTTTACTCGCTCTCATACTTGCTGCGTCCTACTTGCCCACACTCGCCGCGTCCTACCCCCTATCGTTCTCGCCGCCGGCACCCTCATTGACATCGTACTCATCACGTTGTATTGTACAACCTCCCACTGTCTGTCACTCTGAGAGCTGCGCTAACCATGTCACAAAGCTCGCAATCATACTCGCCGCGTCTTACTTGCAATCATACTCGCCGCGTCCTACTTGCTATCGTCCTCGCCACCAGCACACTCATTGACATCATACTCGCCGCATCCTACCCGCTATCGTTCTCGCTGCCGGCACCCTCATTGACATCGTACTCGTCACGTTGTATTGTACAACTTCCCGCTGTCTGTCACTCTGAGAGCTGCGCTAACTACGTCACAAAGCTCGCAATCATACTCGCCGCGTCCTATTTGCTATCGTCCTCGCCGCCGGTAGCGTGCTCATCGCCATCCTCCTCATAGTCGTCGTGCTCATCGCGTCGTGTTCATCTCGTCGTGCTCATCGCGTCGTGCTCATCCTGTTGTGCTCAACGCGTCATGTCATATTTGCCAACTTTCCTTTGTTTCCGCGCGAAGTGTGGTAGTAGCATATATAGATGTACATTAGATAGAATGAATAGAACTGGACTGAGTCACTATGCCTGGGACCCGCTGCATGTTTGCGAATGCGACAAGAGTATTTGCTGCGATGGTCCGTGCCTTGACAGCCAGCGTGACCGTGGTGCCATGACACGCGTCGTCCAGACGCCATTTGCCCTAACACGGCAGCGTCCAGAAGGGAAATGCCCTGACACGGCTGCGTCCAGAAGGAAAATGCCCTGACACGGCTGCTTCCAGAAGGAAAATGCCCTGACATGGCTGCGTCCAGAAGGAAAATACCCTGATACGGCTGCGTCCAGAAGGAAAATGCCCTGACATGCTCCGTCCGGTAAGCAGATGCTGTGGCGAGCTGCGTCCGGACACATGGTGCCGTGGCGAGCTGCGTCCGGATGCACAGTGCCATGGCGAACTGCGTTCGAGTTAAGCAGGTTGCATCCGAAGCGTCCAGAGTGTCTAGTGCATCCGGACGCTCAAGACGCAATTTTTTTTTTCCTGATGCGAGCAAACGAAGGGCAGCAGTTCCTCAGGGACCAGTGGGAAAAATAACAAACGGAGAAAGGAAGGGCAGGACAAAAAGAACTCCAAGGGCAGCAAGCGGGGAAAGGAGACGGACAAGTCCCACCAGGACAGAATGGGACCCCAACCAGACAAACGCCCCTGGTGGGGAGGAAAAGACCACTGGGCTTCTAGGGATGAACCAATTAAAGGAGTCCCGGCGAAGGAACAGGAGGAGTACGGGTAAAGGCGAGATGACTGCTGGAGGTGCGGAAGAAGTGGACACCGAACCTACGAATGCTTCTCCTTCAGCACAGTGAAAGGAACCGCACTTCTCCCTGCCCTGTGGAAGGCAGTGGCCGTCGGGTAAAAGCGAGGAAGGGAAGACAGAGAAACCGAAGAAACCCCCGCAACCAAGCAACGGAAGGTGGCAGCAGTGGAAGCCATGGAAATAGATACGGAAGCACCGTTGTGGGAGGAATCCGACTCGGATTTTTAAGGGGTCAGGAATCGCCACAGCCTGAGACCTCTACGACAATATGTGGACTATCCCAGAAACGGAAAAACCAGGAACCAAGTGCTGGAACCTGGTCAAAGAAACCAAGGGGAGAAACACACAGCACCCATCCCATCATCACCATGATATTACACCTGGACGGGAAGAAACACCAAATCCGGGTGCTATTGGATACTGGGTGCTCCATAGCGCTCCTTAATAGCCAGACCATGGAATGGCTCGGTATCCTGAAGAAGAAACACAAGCAAGCCCATAGCATAGAAAGCTATACGGGGGAAAGCGTCCAGAGGGCAGGCCAATGTTATACAGAGCCCTTACTCCTCCAGCACCGAAAGCGCTATACGAAGGAAATATTCGAGATCTCACCACTGCAGGCAGATATCGACGCCTTCCTCCTTTTTGACTGGATAACAATGCACCCGCCGGAGGGGGCTTGGACAAATGAAGAAGTACGATTCAACAGCGTGGAATGCATGAGGAAATGCACCCGGTATGAAACGGGGCCCTTCTCCCTAACCTGGGACGAATCAATCGCAACCAATCCCAGCGCTCGGGTTATCTGGTATGTGTTGGCAGCAGGGGAGGAAGATCCGCTAAAAGCTGTTCCGATGGAATTCCGTCAATACCTTGGAATCATGGGAAAAGAGACGGCAGATGCCCTCCCCAAACACCGACCCTACAACTGCAAGATCGATCTCCAGGAAAGAAGCATGGCACCATGGGGACCTATCTACCCCCTCTCAGAAGAAGAACTCCGGACCCTGAGGGAATGGCTGACAGAAATGGAAAAAACGGGGAAAATCAAGTGCTCCACGTACCCAGCTGGCTCCCCAATCCTCTTCATGCCAAAACCACACGGTCGAGGATTACATCAATATGTAGACTACCGAGCCCTAAATCGGATCACGATCCCAAACCGGTACCCACTACCTCTCATGCAGGAGCTGCAAGATCGGGTCCAAGGGGCGCAATGGTTCACCAAGATAAACCTCAAAAATGGATTTCACCTGATCTGAATCCACGAAGGGGACGAATGGAAAACAGCATCGAGGGAAAAGTTGAGAAGGTAAGATGTGTGAGGATTTTTGGTGAAGAGCGCTGTAACTGCAGTATAAACGATTGAAGGTGTGGGTTCAGATCGTTTTTCGCCGTTGTGTGGCTCTTCAGTACTTGGTGCAGACAGCAGCTTTTTTATATTGTTTCCAAATAGCATACCCTAGGGCTGTCTTTGCTAGTCTTGTGAGTAGCAATGTGAGTTCGTTTACTGAGAAGCCCTACACACCTGTTCGTGAGGATGTGTAGGTCTCGAGGAGTAAATTCTTCACCCAGGGCGTGCTAGTTGAAAATTCTATA
>Ga0307516_10004617_pt1 | contig 16895 bp, 21 predicted proteins | sample 19_EM_MG_FD_203310 | JGI IMG/M metagenome (GOLD analysis project Ga0307516, IMG submission 203310) | Populus trichocarpa ectomycorrhiza microbial communities from riparian zone in the Pacific Northwest, United States - 19_EM | ecosystem: Host-associated > Plants > Roots > Unclassified | place...
AATCTTTTCAATACTCTTGAGGTCTTTTGGAGAAAAAGATACAGAAAAAATCTTGAAAATAATTGGAATACTTTTTTAATATTTTTTCAATATTTCGGTGCCAAGTATTGTTCAGTGCATCCAGTGTAGAGAGGGTTCTGGATCCTGGCTTGGACGTTGTTGGCGAGATCGATCTTTCTCTCGTGTTCATTACTTCAGACAGCATGGCGACGCTTGTTCTCCCCTGAGGAAGAAATCTATAAAGAGGGCAACAAGCCTTTGTTGAGCTTAGACCCATGGCTGGTGGTGATTGAAATTTTGGCGAGTTCGTCTTCCCCATACGTCCACACATCTTCAAGTTCCCATTCTTGAAGTTCCCAGTTTGTCCACCGGCCTCCTTCGCTTAGACGTTCGATACCAGTCCCTCAGTAGGAGTCGGATGAATTCAAAATGCCGATTTCCCATATCGTTCTTGATTCATGGACTTGGCACCTCCCTCAGCTTTCCTCCCACCATTGGTGGCCAACAGCACCACACAGTCCCCTCGCCAAGGCTTTAACAGCCTCCGAGGGTCTCCAGAGGACCGAATCGGCCAGTATGGTCGGTACCAGTCTATACCCTGTTCATCGGTCAATTTTAATGTTGAAAACTTGCTCACAACTTCCAAGTCGTATCATGTACACCTGCCAACAACGATTTCCTTACCAATCCTCCCAAACACGTTTCAGGTCCGGCGGTAGCTATGTCTAAGCGACACAAGTTTCCTCTCTCCTTGATTGCAATCACCACGGTCTCACACTTGCTTCTTCGCTTAAATTAGGTGTACCGAAGTCTACTGATAGGAGTCAGATGGATTCGTACAACACGCGGGATGGCCTTCCCAGTCTCTTCGCACGAAAATGTCGGATAACGAATCGTCAGGCAAATCCTTCAGTCTCGGGTTTTTCCAGAAGTCCGAATCCACTGGTGTAGACGCCGGATAGATAGGACCGGTCAAGCGGTTCACATGGCTGGCAAACATAGCGCGTCATATCATTTGCAGTGTCAGCATGCTCACATCAGTGCGGTGTCGCCGCGTTGCGATGGTACGTTTTGGGTATGTCGTACAGTCGTCATCCGATGTTGCCCTTCATATCCCCTGCTTACACCGACGTGCAGCAGTTTTATCGAACAGTTCAAAAAGTCCTGTACTAGGCGGCACAATCATATACGAACGTAAAAATCTTTTTGTTCACCGGCGCGCACAACGTCTGAATGAGCGCGTGCGAGTCATATGAGGGACAAACGGGCGTCGTGGATGGGCCGCTGTAGCGGTCCGCGTGTATCTCAGGCCAAGTATCAGCGATATCGATTCACCGAGTCAGTACCCAGATAAAAGGAGCTACGCACATACTTACCTACTCAGCGATCACCCAGCGAGCATCAGACACCATCCTTGATAACGCTGCATGCTTGTGAACAGCACGCCCCCGCCCAACCGGTAGGCACTGAGTTGGAATTGGCGTGTCGGGTGGTGGTGCTAGTAGGCATCATGGTACGTTTGGAAAGAACGGCAGGCTGAAGCAAAGAGCGACTGGCTGACTGGCTTAGGGCCTGTACGTCACGGTGCACATCTCCGGGATCAATCCCGTTGCCATCCCGTTGCCTCCCGTTGCATGCCAAAATTCGCCCTACCCGGTGGTTTCAATCTCGATCGGCTTGAATTTGGCTGGCAACGGGTTTGATCCCGAGTACAGGGCCTTAGTAAGGTTATGCGAGGACCCCCGAAAACCCCCCAAAAGGCCTGATCCGGGCCCCCACCAAATTTATCCTCGACCAATTTCCACCCTTTTGGGCGGTTTTTATCCCCACCCCATCAGGCCAGCTCGAAAACCACTGGGTTTTATCCTTAATTTGGATCAGGCCTATGCCAGGTCCCAATTTTCGCCCCGCTTATGCGCTAGATGTTGTTTTGCTGGTTTCTCGCCGTTTTAGGAGCACTCTATAATCCCAAAGGCCCGGCGGCTCAACGGACAGTGCGGATGGCTCCTCAGGTGTGGCCGTCGTGAGGTCCGAAATCCAAACCCTTCTTGACCCCGTTTATATCCTCCCACCACCAGGCCCACACAAGAGTTGGTCACTTTTATCCTCACTGGAGCACCATGGTTTTGGTCCAAAAATCTGCTATTTCTATCCTTTTCGACCGATTTTGCAGCAGGCCTACCGGCCTGAATACCTCCATTTTTACCCCCCCGGGGATCAATCCTTTTGGTTGGTTTTCGGGGGTCCTGTTATGTGGAGGGCGAAAGAACTCGAAGGCACACCCGATGATACCTAGTGGTACTACCCCTTGGTACCATCTCGCCTGATCATTTCAAAATCCCCAAATGCACCCAAGCTTACTTACTTTTCCATTACTCTTCTTTTGCTCAAAGAGTCACGCCCCCATTATGCCAGGGTGAACTATTACATGGTGAGTGGTAGAACAACGTTACGAGGCCCAAGGGAAAAAAATTGCGCCAAAGATTTCTCGCTGTAGGTCGTGTCTGTGTTTAAAATCCGCACATATAATGAGAATTGTAATGATCACCGCCAAGTGCTCGAAATAGCTTTCAATATCTCTTTATATCCACTTCCATCGTCCTCCGCAAAAGCAATCTCCCAGGTATCCTTCACCGTCCCATTCTTCAACGCTGCCACCCACGACGCATCAGAAGGCCCCTCAAGTCGTAGCATCCCGTAAGAATTCATTAACTCAAATTTGATCCTTTGCAACAGGAAGGTTGGGATCCGGACGGAAGACGAGGATGACGGTTCTGATTCCATTAGCCGTTTGATCTCGCTATAATCGGGGAGCGAGCTCTTGGAAGACCCCACAGTCGAGACTGGTTTGATCACCTCCAACGACGGCTCTGTCCGCGTCGACCGGAGGGGCCTGGGTTGCGCGCGTACTTGTAGTTTTGCTTGATCCTCGCGCGATGGCGTGTCTGATAGGAATTTTTGGGACAGTGCGAGCTTGAATCTGTGATTCGCCAGCGAAGGACCAAGAGCCGAGAGTAACGATGGAAGTTTGTCTAGCTCTGATGCGGCGATTTTGGTGAAGATGGACGCCACGAAGAGAGAAGAGTCTAGTTGGGCGGCGGAAGATAGGTTGATTAGCTAGTCATTTTGTTGGTTTAGAGCATCAGAATTCATGAAGGGCCCACCATGGACATCAACCTGGAACCCATCATTCTACGGTTGAGGTGGGTTTGTTCGAGACAGTAGAACACGATGCGAAGTGGATCCTCGGTATCCCATTTTTTGCCACTTCCGCTCCGGGGGGAAGGTATTTGCTGTAAGAGTATATTGGAGTATCGTTCTTTCGTGGCGGTTAGTGACAATGATATTACTCGTCGTAATGAATACTCACCCAAACCACGACCCACAGTCAACAACTCATCTTGTTCAAACAGCACCAATAGCCACTCCAACACAGGCCACGCATCCTCACCAACAACAGCATCTTCCTCCTCGTCGAAGTGACCCATATCCTCCTCATCCGAATCATAGACAGCCCGATCTTTCCCTTTCCCCTTCCCTGGAGATCCCAAGACATTGCCCCGTCCACTTCCCCGCGCCGTGTACCCCTCGGTCAATAACTTCCAACAGCTCTTCGCCCTTTGAACACACATCGTCTCCTTCCCTATGATCGATTCCACCAAGTCCTTATCCATACCTCCATCCCCGTTTCGCCATTCATCACACGAGGGCAGGGCAGCGGCCACCGTCTCCGGGTTATTCGTCAGCGCATAGGAGATCAACAACCGCTGCCCAGCCTCGACGGCGGTCTTTGACGGGACGCGACTCCGGTTCTTGAGAGACACCTTACCGGGAGAAGACGGCGGCGGATCCCCCCCTCCTCGAGACTGCCCTGTCAGGGGAGGAGACGGGGTCGTGGGCTGCAGGGCGATGTAAACGAGCTGCCGGAGATGTGACCTGACTCGGAGATGAATCAGAAGCACGGCTTGGAATGGACGGCGTGAGATAGGTATGGAGGGGACATACAGGGGCGGCTTGTAGCTCGGGGACCTGAGTTGCTCCATGAGGGTGATAGCGGACTCGAATTGGCCTTCTTCGAGACAGGTGTCGACGAGACCACGTTGGTGGGCGCTCATTTCGCGCTCAACGGTGCCATCGCGGTGCTCTATCGTCCATGCCATTTGGCACCAGGCAAAGTTGTGGTGCGGTACACGTGATCGGCCAAGATTATATACGAAAAAAGACTGTGCGTATTGGCAATGATAGAATAAATCTATTTATAATAAATATAATGCTAATAAAGCCACAACTCGAAAAAATGAAGCTATTTATAATAAATATAATATCAACCATTCTAAGAATACAACGTATCAGACAATGAGTAGAGGGGGGAAACATCTAGCGCTACAGGTAATGAGTCGGTCAGATCCATTAAGATTAAGTGGAGTAATGTATGATTAGAGATATAGATCCGTTACGTTCAGAGCCGGGACGCTTAAAGTTCCCAGACTTCGGGGGAGAAATAGGTCGTCACCTCCCAAGAAAAGTTCTTCTTGAGAGCGAAAGTGATGTAGGTGTGGATGCCACTTTTTTCGGCCAATTTCCTGTGGTCGCTGAAAACAAGGCGACATCTCAGCACGGAGAACAACATATCAGCGGCAAATACTCACTAAGCCGCCGCCACTTCCTTCGAAACCCACCCAAGCTCACGCTGATCAGCACCACCCATCGACTGCCGGCAGTCAATGGCGTGGAACTTCTCCATCGCATCCGCAATGAACAAATCATTCGGGCAGTACCGTCTACGACCCCCAAAGAAATTAATCATCCTCCTCGAAAAAGAGAAAATCAAAACATACGAAACAGGGAGGTAAATCTTGGGCAACACCATACGCGTGCCTGGTACGAGCGAATAGTAGAACAACAGCCCGCCAGCGGGGTGTTCCGGGTTCGCCTGTGACGCGTCGTGTCCGTTGAGCTCGCCTAAATGGTTGTGGTGCGCGACGGCGTCGAGGTCATGGTTGCTGTGTGAGTGCGCGAATGGGAAGAGGATGTTCCAGAGCAGCTCGAGGCGGGCGAGTGCCGGTTGAACCTCGGCAAAGGCCAAACGGCCGTTGAGCGTGAACCCCCGCCAGACATCAGACCATGCGCTGCCCGTGGCGGGGCGGCAATACATCTATGTCGAGGAAGAGTTGAGTTGAGGGCAGGGGAGGAAATGGAAAAAAGAAAAGCGGACCTTGATCCTGTTGTCTCGGCTCCTGATGCAGTCCATGGAGACGATCTCGAGTCTGGGTTTGAAAGCGATTTCGAGGTCATCGGCGTAAGAGATCATGAGTTCGAGCGGCTCGACCATCGGGGGATCGAGGTGCATCAGAAGACTACGCAGAGGTCGGTAGTCGGCGTCCCAAAGGCCGATCGAGGGGCGTTTTCCCGTCAAGGTCAAACGGTTCGATAGCTGGCGCGGGCACGGAAGGTAATATGTCTTCAACAGGATTTCCTCCGACGGCGCAAAATCGAAGCCTAGAATCCCCTCCATTAGTTAAATATAATACAAACAGTCCGATGAAACTGACCGATGAAAAATTTGCTTCCGTTTTCTTCGAGCGCTTCTTCCTCTCCAGCTTCATTTTTCGGGTACAAAAAACTCTGTGCCGCGTTGGACCAATCCAACGCGCCTTTTTCGCACCTTACGAGACCCATGCCGCCCTCACCGGAAGTCAGAGAGCGTAATACTTCTCCACCAGGCAACAAGCGGCCTGTGCACGGATCCCTAAGCAAGGAAAAAAGAAAAGCCCATTAAAAGACGAAACAGAAGGGGAAAAATTCTTCTCTTACATTGGTTCGATAGCAAATCTTATTTCCCGGTTCGCTCCGCCCGCGCATGATTTCCCTTTGCCCGGGATGACCCAGCTAAGCTCCACCGGGCTCCCGTCAAACGTCATAAGCGACCCAGCGCCACCATCTTCGAGCTCAATGGGACCCATCATGTCTAGTAGACGGGCGTGGACGAACACGAGGAAGGCAACCTGTGCCGCGAGCGGGAAAGAGGCGATCTCTAACATTGACGCGAAGGGTTTCGCGACTTTGCGCCAGAAGAACATGGTTTGCCGCGATCGTGCGGGAAGAAGCTGTTTTTTCCCCTCGGTTTGTCATCAGGGTTTGTTGGGGAAATTACGTACTCTTGATAGAATGTCGTAGACGACAAGACCGGTCCGTTCGTGGTCGTCGATGAGGTCCGGTGGGTTAAAGTCAAAGTGTTTGCCGAGGAGAGAGGAAGCCTTTTGCTTCACGTAGTCGTCTGGTTTTGAGTAGGAAGGCTGCATGCCTGAATAGGTTTTATTGGGTAGGCTGCTGTGCAAGTGTCAGTGGCTGCATGACAGGTGTGATCGATCACTAGAAATTTACAGGAAAGACAAAGAGTTCTAGCGGAAGACTCCACGGCGTTTGCGTGTTGGGTGGAAGAAAAAGAAGGAGAAAGGATGCTTTGTGTTCTGAAACTCGTCAATTTTGCGACCGACCTTTATACCAGATTGTCACCGACGGGTCACGGAGGTCGGGACGTTCACAAAGAAGATCGGATCTGGCGGGCACTATAGCAAACCCTCCAAGATCAAGACAGTCTGAGATTTAGAGTATGAAGAACTCAATAGCCCCGGAGCTTTTGGCCGGTTAGTGTCAGGGTCATCTGACATTGAAACCGCCACCAACCACGCGAGGTTGCGGAGATCTTGTTGCCGTGCCTTGCAACACCCCATCCCAAGAAAGGATTGATGGACCGGATAATCCTCGGCCGCAGCCCAATGCAATGTACGGTTCTTCGGGCGCCGGGAGCTATAGACGGAGGCTCGTCTTCGAGGTTCGTATGACGCATTGGGATGGGCGGACGAGGGAGTTGAGTTGAACGATTGAGTTCGGGATATTTCGGCACGCGACGGTAGGAGATTTGCAAGAGTCCATAAGGGAACAAGACAGTGAAACTGCAAATGTCCAAACTCAGAATCGTCAAGGAATCCAGATATGTTTCAACTGCCTTTTTTCCTTGTGAAATTTTGGAATCGTCGAATGAGTCACGGTTTTCTTCACTGATCCTTGTGTCGTTGCCAGATTCACTGATCGAGATAGAACTCGGCGAGACCTGGGCTTTTTTTTTCTGAAAGGACTTGGAAGCATTTTTTGTTACATACATCGATCTAGGGTGCCGTCGGGAACGTCGTGATTGTGGGTTAGGATTTCATCTCCAGAGGGCCTGAAGGCATGGAGTGGACATGGAATCAGAGGTGAAGCGCTGAAACGTCGGAAGGAACATTGGCGAATTCTCTTGGCCGAGGCCCAAAAATACTGTGCGGGGAAGAGGGATGGGTACATAAGCTGTCCTAGGGACTAGGGATGGCCCAGTGGGATGCCGATTCCCGAAGCAGGCCGAACCTAGCCGAAGGACGTCAGAACTTGTCAGGTCATATCGCCGCGGGGCCCGGCGGCTTAACCTTCGGAGCCTTTTAGCCATGTGGCTGACACCCGCTGACACGTGGAAACTTCGAGGTACAGCTGTAATGTGTACAGCTCAGGGTCTATGAGATCCAATTCACCGACTCAAAATGGTTGGCTCCCTGCAGGGATTTTAAGTCTGTTCGAATCTCAGTCGAACTCGCGGGTCCGAATGACAAAATCGTTGGAATTATTAGGTCATTTCGGCACGGCCGCAGGCACTGAAGCAGGGACAGGCACTTTCTCGTTTTCTTGGATATCTGAGTGATGTTATACTTAGTCATGGAAGGGCGAACATGGCTCTGCTTGGACTGAATGGCGGAGGCTGTCACATTTCGCAAGGTTTACCCACGATTGTTTTTCTGCCAGGAGCTTCCAGGGCTGATATGATAGCATGGAACACAGCAATATGATATCGGTGACGCAGGGAGGGGGTCAACGCGTTTTCTTATGATCGTTGCGCATCGATGGAACGCTGATGCGGACCAGGATGGAAGAGGGCTGGGTATTATACGATTAGAGTTGGGTAATACATACCAAGGTACCAAGGTACCGGTACATACAGGTACTTATCCGAGAATGTCCATGCGGATAGTACCATTCCGAGCGATGTCGTGTGACGAGATGCTGGAATCTAGAGGGTCCTGAGTCGGTGTCTGTTGGGTACAGAGCAGGAAAATCATCGGATGGCAGAAAAAAAATGGAGGGGCATCATGTTTCTTCACAATCAAACACCAAGTCCATGCGCTTGGAAGTGGAGGTAATCCTACGCCTGCAATGGCACAGTAGTAGCTTTGTTGGTGTTCCCCATTCATGCTCGCGTGTGTGGCTGCCTCGTTCTTATGTCACTTTCAGTGGATGGATAATTTGACAGCGTCTCAAACCAGCAGTCTCGACAGAGCTCGCGTATTTCAAAAATAACAACAGCAGCTGCTGCAGGTTCCTTCCAGGTCAAAATCCGCTGAAACACTCACACGAGCAGTCTTGACGGCCCTCGAAGACCAGAACCGGCGTCTTCTTCCCCCAGCCTCAGCGGTATTCTTTCGTACTTGAGCAGGCCATCTTTGCGCCCGAGTATCATCCGAGTACCTTCCGTCTAAGATGAGATTGGCAATGAAACGTGCACGTCAAGCGGCCACGGTGTCCCTCTGCCCGCAGGCAGCTGATATGGTAGACTTGTAACTTAGGCCGCGATTGACCGGAGCAAGGTGGATGTCACACGTGACTCGGCACTTGGTCTCCCTTCCTCGATGAGTTCCTCATATCCCGTCCTCGTCTCTCGACCCCCGCTCCCGCATATATCCACAACATGCTCAAACACCCGCTGCAACGTCCAGCTCGAATTCCCCGTCCCCCAGCCATGCCCCCGCCCAGGCACCCTCCTCCACGTCCGCTGCTTTGCATGCCAGACCGTCATCTCCCACGTCTTCTACCCCGGCCAAGTCCCTTCCTCATCCAGCAGCGCCACAGTGGCGGGATACGCACCCTCCTCGTCAGGGAGCGGGTCGCACCTCGGCCAACAGCAGTCCGCACCCACGCCGCCCCCCAGGAGAGGAAGGAAGATCGGAACTCAGGAGCGTCCTCTGGAAACGGGGTACTACGACCTCCTAGGCGTTCCCGTCGACGCCACCACGGATGACATCAAGAAAGCCTATCGTGCATCTTTTTCTTTGTCTCTCTTTCCTTCATACTGATCGACCCATCAGGCCGGCTCGCGATCAAGCACCACCCAGACAAGAACCGCGACGACCCCCACGCAGAAGAGCGGTTCAAAGACATCGCCATCGCGTACCAGACCCTTTCTGATGACACCCTCCGGAAAAAGTATAACGAGTTTGGGCCCAAGGAGAGCGCACCTGAAGGCGGGTTCATCGACCCGGAGGAGGTTTTTGGTGCTATTTTCGGCGGGGAGCGGTTCACGCCTATCATCGGTGACATCAGTCTCGCGCGGGACATGAAGGCGGCGTTGCAGGAGGCTGAGGAAGCCGAGGACGAGGAGGGAGAGGTCAAGAAGGTGCGGGACGCCAAGGGAAGGGAAGTCTTGACCGAGGAGGAAAAGACGAAGAAGGAGGAGAAGGAAAAGAAGAAATCTGCAGAGGCGAGCCATTCTTTTTGCTTCCTTCCTTATTGGTCTGAACCTATAATCTACAGAAAGCGGCTGCGCGGAAAGAAAGGGTACAGAAACTTGTTGGCAACCTCGAACGCAAACTTGGGATATTCACCGAGTCGGCCACGGGACCAAACGATCCCGATGTCACTGCGAGCTGGCGGACTATATGTCAACTAGAAGCCGAGTGGGTTCACCATTTTCAGTTTAACCGCTCAATTCAACCTTGTATGCATCATTATAGGGAGCTCAAACGAGAATCATACGGCGTCGAGCTTCTGAACGCCATCGGATTCGTCTACACGGCCAAATCCAAACATTACCTCGCGACGAATCAGACCTTTTTCGGCGTCGGCGGGTGGCTCCACAACGTCCAAGGGAAATACCACGTCTTCAGCGAAACGTTAGCATACACTACCCTCGTTATGTGTCTATTGTTTGACTGATATCACTGTACCTTCAGAGTATCAACCCTCCGCTCCGCCATCGAGCTTAAAGCCGTCTTTGACCAGATCCAAGCGGCCGAGAAAGCGGGCAACCTCTCCCCTGAGGAGAAGAAGAAGCTAGAAGAACAGGCGGCGGAGAAGGGCCTTCAGGCGCTGTTCAAAGTGAGCCTTTTCCAGCTGTTTATTGTATGTTATCTATTTCTTACTCGTATCGTATTCTTCTTTTCCAGGGCGCGAAACTCGAGATCGAGTCTGTTCTCCGGGAGACATGCGATCGTGTGTTGGAGGGCGGAGAAATCACGCGGGAGAAGGCGCAGCTGCGCGCTGTGGCGCTACAGATCCTCGGTGAGGCGTATATGGCGGTGAAGAAGGAGGGAAATGGAGCTTTGAGCGAGGATACGGATTATGTCAAGGTGGAGACGAAGAACAGTCGGGCGCGGGAGGGCAAGTGAGCTTGGCCCTGTACTGGATTCGTTGCCCATTCTTTTGTCCACGGACAACATGGTAAATGTACGGTTTGAAAGTTTTGTAATTATAGAGATCAGGACTAATAGACAGCTTTTCTAATGTCTAGAATATGATACATTACAAGCAGTATCGACGATTTGTAGCAAACGTTTCAGAATAGGAAGGCATGCTCGTAAGATCCAGACCACCGGGAGAATTTATCCTCGTTCTCCGATCTACTTGGACGATGTAGCCCGGGGGGACCCGCGTCCTGTTTCCGTCTGGCGTAGCTTCACCTTTTCGTATCGAAGTCCCTTCAGCAATGCCGACCACGCCGGTCCCGATTCCTTCGCGGCCACCGAAGACAAACTCGCAGGAGGCACATAGTGTTCGACCGCATTGACGATCTCCGCCACAAAGTCGTCCGTAGGCACTCCCAGCGCTTCAGCCAGATCAACGATCCTGTCCTCTACTGACTTCCGTTCTCCACCAACATCTGTATATCTTCCGCGTGCGGCGTTCCCCTCTCGGACTCCTCTTGGAACTGGAACCGTTGCTACGGGTGGAGGACGGTTGCCGGTGAGGAGATTCCGCCACCCGCCCACATCGGTTTTCGTCTGGAAGATGTGGTAAGAGTAGAATGCGCCTAGGAGGCTTGTGAGGAAGAGGAGGAGATAAATGAAGTTGCTGAGTTTGGTGGAGGAGAGCGGTGCGGAGACGGGTACTGTTAGATCGGATTTGCGAGGTGGGGGGAGGTGCTCTGTGATGTCTCCAGGAACGGGAGGTGCTGGAGAGTGCTTTCGCGCGGGGGACTCGCTTGAAGTGGTTTGTTTTTCTGACTCCATTTTTGGGGAGAGGGTTTTGGCCGGATCCTCCCTTTTTATTGATAAGTTGGAGAGCATTGACGTCATCTGCGTCATATTACGTGTGCACGTGGATCGGAGGTACGACTGCATAGGATAACAAGGGAACAGCGCGGCTATCGCCGCAGCGCCCGCTACGAAGGAGCACAGTCTCGAATTCAAACTACGGTACGACGGTGTTTGTATGCAAGACAAGCTTGAAGTTCTGTTACTGCAACGTCGCAGTTTGTTGAGCGTGTGGGTGAAATGTTCGGTACCTGATGCGGCGCTTTGCGTGTGATTTTTTTAGTTTCGTGCAGGTGCATTTCCTCCACATCCTTCACTCTTTTGCGTAGTGAGTACTTATTCTCTTTCAACTACCTCGAACATAAAATATAATTTGGATTGCAACGATGATGCGTGGAAATACATAAAAAGATAAAATTGAAAGAGATTGCGTGTCAATCGATCGGGTGAGATAAATAAAACGAGAACTTGAAGAAAGAGACGTAGACGTTATTTCTCATCAGGTTCTTTAGCCGCGATTGACTGGTTTGCGGCGAGCGTTCGTCGTGGGTCCTTTGCTTGTCCCTTCTCCCTTGTCGTTTTTGTCCTCTTTGAAACGCTTGACAAAGAAATTGTCGGAATCCTTATCAGCATCGGTAGGCGATGTCTGATGTTTAAACTTGCGGGTCGATGCGGCCTGAGGATTATGCGGGATGGTAACGTCGGAGGAGTCGATGACTTTGACCCTCCTTGCAGTCAGTTGATAGAACTGTGGCGAGAATTTGAAAAGAGAATAAAATGGTATTGTAATAGTAAGAAAACGCACCTTTTTCAGCTCTCCCGGACGACGCTCATCTGGCATAATAGAGACGTGAGGTTCGACAGTCGCCACCACAAGACTTCCGGGACGTAAAGTTTCGCACCACTTGGTAGGAGGTATAAGCTTTCCCTTGACGTCACGTATGTCCTGTTGAACAAGTTTCGCTTTCACATGTTGAAAAAAGGGACCACCATAGTCAGGAAGGACATGAGGATCATAGCGTGTGTTCAAATCTACGTTGTCGACTTTCACAGGTGATGACCCGGAAGGGCTTTCGCATTCCTTTTATCTGTCGCGAACGACTTGGACATGATGGTCCGACTGATAGAACCGATTTTGTTCTTCGTTTTAGACGGATCCTAAAATAACGTTAATGTCGGAATAGGTGGAATGGTCATGAAATCATTGTACCACATAAATAGACTTCGTTTGTATCAAGGTGATGTCGGGAGGTCCTCCCGGAATAGTGCTGCGCAACCATTCGAAGACAAGAGGATCCTAGTATATCATCTTAGGATATCAGTTTGGAATATAGAGATCATCACCGTCATACCGTGGTTCCAATTCAAAACCTGATCCCTTGTTATTGTTAAGTTACTATTCTTCTCCATCGAAGAGACAGCAGACACCCACTTTTTTGAAGATATTCTCATCAGACAGTCGTCAACCGATTTCAGCGGGAATTTGGGACAGTAAAATGCAAGACGGCACGATATGACTACGAGAGAAAAGAACAGCCGGTCTTTCCAAACACAGGGCCTGAGAACGCCACGTGGCGACTCGGCCAAGACCCCACCCCCCTAAACAGCCCACTACCTCGTAGCGGGAATGAAGCTAGGTACACACCGGATTCTTGCTACTAGCAAACACTCTGTCTAAAAGTACAATCACACTCTGCCCTACTGTGTTATCCAGGAGTCAGGCTTTGATTCCGGCGGTCGAGCAAGAACGGACGGTATTGAAATGGGTTCTGAGTCGCGATATCTTTGAATGGTGGTATGGACTCGTACACTGTGAAGGGGTAAAGAACTATGGTTCGACTGAAACTGGAAGTCCGATGGAGGGTTGTCGACGGTCTGTGGTTTTCGTCCATTGGCATGCACTCGGATGATGATCAAGTTGAATGTTATGCCCTGGGATATCAAAAAGTAAACCATCACGCTAAAACTTTTCGGATGAAAGACTTACGATAATTTGGACGACCTGAAGGATTTAATGGGTGATGAGCTCAGGAACGACAGTGTCAAGAAACAAACGAGTCGACTTACAGCATCAGCGACACCGTATTGGGCGTTGTTCGAGAGCACATACAGGACGAACAGAATGATAATCGACGTCGTGTATATCAGACCAGACTCGACGAGAATGCGTATGACCCGCGACAGGCGTGTCTTCTCGGTTAGAGCATAAGGACTCGCTCTTTGAACGGACCATATACGGTAGACGATGAGTGCTATGAGAGTAGACAATGAGACTTCTGTATCAAGGAACAACCAAATAATGTGGCTTACAGGTGGATATGACAGTAGTAGCAAGCGTCAATGCCAACCCGCTTGTCATGAATGGAACGATATACTCCGAATTCAAGAGCTTTGCGCGCGACGCTTCCATGTAACACGTTACGACACCGCAAACTAATATTCGTGTTCAGTCTGATTTGCCAATGTCAAGGAGACGACCTACCCGTGCCGGCAACCCACAGAAGGGTAGGAACGACGACGACCAGCCAGTTCTTGCCATATACGACCCAGCAGCGATATATCTGCCCAGAACTGGTTAAAGAGGTATGCGCCGGAGCATGAAAGCTCCCTGAACGCACCAGTATCCCGTCCCCGATACATGTCTGCGCGATATAATTCACCATCCTCATATAAATCACCCACTTCGACGTGTGATTGAATTCTTCAATTACATCAATTACATCACCACCTAACAAGATGAAAGCCTCGACGTTCTGTCGCACAGCTAACGAGACGTCCATGGTCGCAAAGAAAAACATGAAAACAGCCGGTAGCAGCATAGTGAAATTGATTTTGTGCCGGGATTTAAAGTGTTCATCCGAACTCGACCACAATAGAACATGGAGGCAGCTGAAGAATGTCACAAGAAAGATTCCTAGATGGCAAAGGATTGTACACGCAGATATTCTCATACTTTTATTTCGACGTACTGCGAAAAGATTCAGACTCGATAGAAAGATAGTACATGATGACACATACCCGTATAACATGCTTGTCATGAACAAGTCTACGATCAGAGCCGTATTCATTGGAAACGTCGAGTTTGTCATTTCTAGCAAGAGATTCGCAGGGGAGGAGGCAGGGGAGGGGCGAGAGCGAATGGGGGCAGATGCATCTGGTCATTGGGAGAACGGTCGTATTATGATCTATCATTGAAACGTCAGTCAGGGTTACTTAGGGGAAGTACACCGCCCACGACACACCCTGGTCTTGAGCGCACGATTGATTGTCCCTGAGATGGTCAAAATAGAAGCACGCGACGCAGCATCGTGGTCACATGCCACACGAATGCCACACTCGCCGAGGAGACGGACTGAGACTCCAACTGGGTAGACTCCTGTATCCCAGGACCATCTGGGGACATTCAACGAACTGTCGAGGGACTCTCGGTTGGATCAGATGCGAACCCATCCAGGTCCTCGACTCAAAACACCCAAGTCTGCTCTACCGCCACGGAGGGAGGTTCAACTCCACAACAATATCGAGTCACTCCAACTCAGATTAACATCTCCTGGACCGGAACCCTATTGAATGGTAAATATCGGGAGGCTCATGACAATTCATCGTACGACAACTCGTGCCCTCACATCACCCATTCTGGGGCGACAAAGGCTGTGCAGTTCTTTGCCCTTAAGCAGTAGGCTGAGGTTATCGATCACCCTGCGGCCGCCATTACTGAAGTGTCTAGGTGACATCAACCCTGAGTCACCTTCATATTCGTGCATAACGGCCGTCCCCCAAAATTTCCAACAGGATCCTGGAGCGAGGGAGAGGATGCCGGGCACAGCTTCTTCGGTCGACACATGATGCTGCCGTCCGCGTCGTTGTGACATCCCTCAATCGTCGTACTTTGCCAGCAAGCCTTTCTATGTCACGATCATTTTCACGAACATCCGCTCGCCGGAATCTGTTCCCAGCAGGCCTTATTCACATAAACGCGGCGAGTATTCTGTCAGCTCTACACCCTTGGCTCGTCTACCGACCTCGTCGAGGACATTGAAAGCAGCCTTACAGCGCCTTACAGTAATACAACCGCCATCGCGCACCGCGGAGGATGTTCCATGTAGGGGTGGCTTGATAGAAAACGGGCCTTGCGACGGATTCGTCGAGGCGTGCGGGGGTGCAAGAATCGCAGAATTTGCCACAGTTGATTGAGCAGCGGAGGAAACGGCTTTTGGCAAAGTCGATGTCTGTCTCGATTACGCCCATTGAGTTTGAGGAGCAACTGGGCGAAGCAGGCACCATCCCCCACCGAACGCCGATCCACGCTCTCCCCTTCCCTTCCCCTCCTCCTCACCGCGCATATATTCTCCTTTGGCGCGCTCTGATTTTACGCTGGCTTCAGATCACCCTCATGCCCGCAAGAATCGCTTCTTGACGGACATCAACCCGTTGAGATGATCACCACTTCCATCTCCGGCACATCCTCCCCACCCAACGCATCAACATCGACATTCTCTGCCGTCCTCGACCACATATCCGAGGGAACACACTCTCCTTACCCTTCCTCCCCCTCGCTGACATCAAAGGGGTCACCATGCAAAGGAAGACAAGCGGACGAGCCCCGAGAGATTCCGCAATTCCATGAGGAGGAACCAATTTTGGTCATCCTTACCAGGTCCTTGACTCTAGTCTTTGGGAAGCGAGGGTGTAGATGTGGGAGATAAAAGTTTCGTTGGCGATGATGAAAGGGATGACAGATCCGGTTGATATAAACGGCAGTGAAGAAACTCAGCTTCCGTGGTACAAGAGGGGCGTTGCCTCCCAGGAAAGGACGAAGTTTCTTTGAGGACTCAAACTTCCAGTCTGGTTCACCACACCGGAATCGCCGTCCGAGATTTTTCGCCTTCATGTGTGCATGGAAAAACTAATTTGAACTGAAGTCTGACACTGACACCGTTCGTCCTCGAGATCCCCGCCACAGAGGAGACCGCTTCTTGGGAGTCCTACGACCCATCCCGTCACTTTTCTTCCTACCTCAAATCTCGCAAGTCCGACATACGAATCCCGCTTTTGTTTACTCTGTGGCTACGTGAGGATGGGATGATACCTACCACCCCTGGTGTATCCCTCACCTCCGTAGCTCCTTCAGCATGTCAATAGCTGGGCAATTGATGAGGGCAGGAGGAGTGACACTCCTCACCGAGCTAGGCACAGGTTGGGACGGACGGACCAAAGGCGACTATCATTCACAGTTTTATCATTGAAACTTTTTATTTTACACTTGACTTCATCACACGGCTCGCGGACCACCTTTATCCCTCCTTCTCCTTCGTATCTCACATTGATGCCCTCATCCTTTTCAAAAGACTTTGTGCCAATACAATATGAAGGTTCGGAAATAGACTGTCGCTCTGGGACACGCCGTTGGCTAGCAGCTACGCTGCGTTCCAGAACACCTCTCACCTATCCCTCACCTCTTCAGGCCTCAGGTGCAGATTGGCTTTTGTGTGATCTACCACTGCATGTAGCTGCAGACTAAACAGTGAGAAGACCTATTGCAGGTGGCGGGTTTTGGTGACT
>Ga0307516_10004618_pt1 | contig 16895 bp, 25 predicted proteins | sample 19_EM_MG_FD_203310 | JGI IMG/M metagenome (GOLD analysis project Ga0307516, IMG submission 203310) | Populus trichocarpa ectomycorrhiza microbial communities from riparian zone in the Pacific Northwest, United States - 19_EM | ecosystem: Host-associated > Plants > Roots > Unclassified | place...
GTGGTGGTGGTGAGCATGGGTCCGTTTGTTCACCTTCGTCTACCGCTGCGAGCGAAATTTCTGCTTCTGATACTCTTTCCTGTGATGGCGGTGTTGGGGTCAGCAGAGATAGGGAGGTGAAGCTATGAGGAGTTGTGCGTACTGCTGTTGCTGATTCGGGAGTGAGAAGAGTCGGGCTTGTTCCCTCATCCTCGGAGTGTTGTGTTTGTTCGTCTTCAAATACGAACGCCCCGGGTAGACTTCGTTCTTCTTCTACTCCGTCCTTGTTGATTTTTAGGTTCATGTTAGTATAGATGGAAGATGAAAGAGGCTGGTGCGTACCGCTGTTGATGGAACTCGACTCGGAGCTGGCCTCGTCTCTTCGTCTTGTATCCCGACAGCTCGCAATACCTCGCCCAATCGGTCTTGTGTTTGTTCGTCTTCTGATACCGCCACGAGCAATCTTTCTTCTGTTCTTAATCCGTTCTGTCGATGGTCACGTCAATGGGGGTGACATGGGATCGAAAGGGTCTTTATGCTTACCATTGATGATTGTTTTACCACCGCAGCTCCATATGTAACGGCGGCTGCTCCTCCCATTGCGGCGGTTGCCAGTCCGTTCTTTTACAAGTTGTTTGGTCATCATCAATTCGATATGGAGAAGGGTGTTGAACTTACCACGGGCGAGAGGGGCGTGCGTGATGAGGTCCGCAGGGGAGAGGGTCCCGGGGATGCCGCACGCGCTGCTTGGAGTGCCTCCCATTCCGCCTGTACCTGTACTTGTACCTTCTGCATCCGTGTCACACCCGACTTGCACTGTGTCCACCCCCATGTGCACGCGCGGACGATCCTCTGAGTGATTGAGGAGCAGGTTCGTTTGACGAGACGGTAGGCGTTTTTGGTGCGGCGGGGCCCGGCGATGGAGATGGAGAGGAGGATGTAGAGGGTGGCGAGGAAGAGTTCGAGGCCGATGGTGAAGAGAGAGGAGGGGGCGTTGTTGTCGTTGTTCTTGTTGTTGTTGTTGAAGAAGCTGCCGGAGGGGGGTGGAGGTGGGGGGGGTGGGGGCGGGTTCTCCGGCGCGCTGGTGAGATTCGAGGTTGAGGGGGATCCGTCGTCTTCTGGGCCTGGAACCCCAGAGTCGTCTGTGTTGTTGGCGTCTTCCGAGTCGGAGTTGGAGCCGTTATGGGAGTAGGCGTCCTCTTCGTTGTCGTAGTCGTCTTCTTCATTGTCTTCATTTCCACGTCCCCTTCCGCTTCCGGATGGAGGCGGCGTTCTATCGTCTTCCGCGTCGCTCTCCCAGTCTTCTTCCTCTTGTCTATTTTTGTCGGGTGTCTGGGGAAGGAAGATCATTCCCCTCTTGGTGACGACGTACCCGGCCGCGAGCGTGGCGACGACGACGAGCGCGGCTGCGCACCCATGCATGAACCCGCATGCATAGGAACTGGAAGGATGATTGAGGACCTGACCTGTGCTTGTAGCTGCCTCGACGATGAGCTTGAGCGGTGGTGGTGGTGGCAGCGTCGAGGGCAGAGGTGGAGGAGCTTCCTCGAGGGCAGGGCGGCTGACGACAAGGGCGGTCAGGGCGGCGGTGAGGACCGGGATGACGACGGTGTGGGCGAGGAACCGTAAAGGCGTGTTAGGCGAGACACGCGTAGCCGGCGGCGGACGCGGAGACAACGCCTTGAGAGGAACGCCGGTGTATGCGGTTGGGGGGAGGGGGAAGCGTGCGCGCGCGTGGTACACGGCAGCAGCGGCGTGGCGGTTGTTGATGAACTGCATGATGAGCTTGGAAAGTGTGGAGGTGGATGTGGTTCGATGGAGAGAGGGTGTGGTCTCCGGGGGGTTCTTATAGGGCGGGGGAGATGGCTGACGTATGTGGCTGTCATGGCCTGATTTGGGTTGGAGGGGACGGTTGGATCGAAAATATTTCTTGGCACAACATCGACCAGTCGCGATCGAAATTGGATTACGTCATGGCGACGCGTTGTTTGGCTGCGCCATTCAGTCCAAATACCCCCGGTGAACTGCGAATGTCATATCGCCCGAGAGAAAAGCCGCGAGAAAAGGTGAAAATCTTGTTTGGCGTTGCTTCGACCAACAAAATTTGATGATCCATCACCCCTTCGTCTAACACGACGTCGGCGCGTTGAGCTGGATGTTGGGCATGGACCCAACACAACATCTCACCCCATATTTTCATGCAGAGGTAGATCCTCAGCCATACTTGCGACCACAACCCCGTAAGCGGGCAGAAGACAGCAAAGGCTTCTTGTCAACCACGAAATGCACCTGAAGAATTTGTGCTTCCTGCGCACCATGCCGGTTCTTCTGGATCATATGGTGAGCATCTCTTCACACCTCCTAACCAACCAACTCGTATTTCTCATTCTTAACAGCCTCAACTACCACTCAAGCATCGCCGTCGCTTCTGTGGAGTGTTCCAACCACGTGGCCGTCTTTCGATACTACCACGAAGTTACCTACTCTTTCTTTCCCTGATGTTACCACTGGGTCTGCACTCAAGAAACCACAAAAGCCGAGGGAGCCGAAGACGACGAAGCCCGAGCCGAAGACAGCGATAGCACCGGAAGAAAGATATACTATATCTGAAATTCTCGGTTTAGAGCTGGTTAGCCCTACCACACAACCCAAGAAGGAGACGACGGACAAGGAGATGGAGACGAAGACGGGCGAGAAGAAAAATCTGCCCATCAAGAGGACGAAAAAGGCACAGCAAACCGACCCAAACATTGACGTGGATAACAAGCAAAAGACCCCACAGGCGAGTAAATCTCGGACTACAACGACGACGAAACAAAGTGAGTTCTTCTTCCCCTACCTTCACCTACAATAACTGATTCAAATCTCTTTCGAGAACAGGCGCAGGAGGCCAGTGAGAAAAAGTGGAAGGTCGTCAAGTCTGGTGCGACGTGAGTCGATATTTTTCATTTTCGCGAACAAGCCGACCAAACGGCTTCCAGAGCACTTCCGCCATACCACCTCTCGCCAACATTACCAACGTGGGTCTCGTGGATCCACGCCCCCACCCCCGTCGTCTTCTTCGAGGATCTCGACGAGATCGGGGTCGAGTGCGCGCGTTCCGGACGGAGAGATACTGAATTGGTGATATGCGTTTCCCTCCTTTTCTCTTCCACCTCTTCTTCTCTCCTTTTATTGGGATTCTGTGCTGATCAGAGTTTCCTCACCACTTGTCGATGCACAGCGTCCGAATGTGCCCGCGCCGATGGACTACAGGCCCAGAATCTGGTTCGGTTTCGTCATCTGCATCGAAGTTGTGCCGTCCTCTCACTGCGAGCCCGTCTCTCGAGTCTCTCACGCCCCGGCTGTCCGTTATCGAGAACCATCCAAATGAGACTGCTACCTCAATACTGGGAGGAATGGGCCGTGACGAGCCTTTCCCTGATAGACACATCGCGTAGGACATCATCAACGACCAAAGACAACATCGTCTTCTCCACGGCGTTCAAGTTTGATCAGCGCTCATCCAGCCAATATGCACCTTGACGTACCCGTCTTGGAAGACTCCAAACCGTTGATGGGCGTGCTTAATAAGTTGGGTAACGTACCTCTGCGTGCCCGGCGAGCAGGTAGCCTGTATGGGATCGTGATGCCACAGCAGGTTTTGGCGCAACCCGGGTGAAAGACTGTGTGTTGTTGAAGAAAGGAACCTTGGTATGTTATAATAGTTATTTGCAATGTCCAACTAGCGACCCCTCCTCACATTCACTCGTCACCTAGTCCATCAATTCCGACAACGTCAACATTGGACGTTCAAAGAGGGAACAAGCCAAAGTACCCAACTTTTCCCGCCGCCGCTTTCCATTGTGCTGCAGACAACCGCCAAAGGGGCCACCCTACTCTAACTGAATATTAACTTAAGCTGATTCGAAAAACCCTGCTCTTCATTCTGAGGTAGTCTGGGGTTTATGAATATGGCAATAAATAAAGAGAAGATGGTCACGACACCGGTCGACAAGATCAACCCGCCAACCCTCAGGAGTGTCAATCCCCCCAAATCTTCTGGTGACAAGAAAAAGACCACAAAAGCGTTTGCCCCCCCGCCAAGCACGCTACCATTGCAGTAGCAGCTGTTAAAGAACCCACTGCACTGAAGCAGACAACGCCACCAGCCATATCGCGTTGGTGATCGCCATCATCTTTCCAATCCGACGAAGCCCAATGGATAACGATCTCGCGATCATAGCTGATGATTTGAGAGTAGATCCGGGCATGGCCGTGGCATAGTGTGCAAGAATGCTGGACGAAACGAGTGTCATCCACACTAGCGTCGATGTTGACGCATAGAGAACATATGAACCCGGGCGGCACCCGAGACCTACCCATAAAACATCAAGTAAGAACATGATTTCTCGGAAATTGTTTGTGAGACCAACCAGTCGTCGGAGTGAAAAACGGTATTAGAAAGGCTGCTCCAGCAGTTCCCCATTGCAGCAATAGTGCAAAGACTGACGCGATGAACATCCGCGACCAAACATCCAAAGCCCACATCGTCCTACGAGCAACCTGGGACTCCCCTTCAAGCAGGCAATATTTGACTACCTGCGCTTGTGTACCCATTCTGTTTGGATGATGGGATAGTGGATAGGGATTTGACAGATTCACCCATTCCACCTCGGGGTCGACGGGAATATGGTGGTCTACCCATTCTGAAGCTGCACGGAATGTGTCTGCGATGATCTCCACTCCCATGGCAAGAAGCGAGCATAGTTGTAAATGGGCACCGTGCACCCTCGTCGCGGCGTAAAACGTCACGACGATCTGATCTAAGGGAAATGGCATATCGTCGAGATTTGGAGCTTACGAGCTCTGGCTGGTCGCCAGAGGCGACATAGGCTATCTGATTTGCTCGATCAATAGCATTTTGAAGACGTTTCGAGTCGCACTCAGGGGAAATATGGAGCCAACCTGCGACTATTGGCAAGAGCCGCACAACAAAAGCGATCCGATGCTTTGACCACTCGGATGCAACGAGTATGCGCCTCAAACCCAACCTCACCCATACCCATAACCTGCATGAGTTCGTCACACCCGTGTCCTTCCCTAGGTACACATGTGGATCTATTTGTCCTTAATGCAATGGGTACGACAACTATCTGCCTTCATGCACGGGCAACATGTTGTGGCTATGGTTCAGCACTCGTTCAGCGTGGTTCAGCCCTGTTCGGTGTGGTTCGGAGTGGTTCGGCTTGTTCGGAATGTCCATTACCCGGAGGATGCACACAGCCAAATTCACCAACCGCACACTCAAATTCAACATCCCACAAAGTGCAACTCAATTTATAGAGATCATACGAGGAGTGCTAAATTATCAAGGTGGAGCCATGAAGAGGTTGACAATATTATTGCGAACTGTGATCAGGGTCGTAAGTGTTCTCAATCATACTAGTTCCCCTGCTATCTGCTCACGAACATAAGTGCAGAGGTGGATGATCATCGGTTAACGTTCACTTGCATCGGAACGCGGTTCTATAGCAGAGAATCAGCTTGTGATCACCAGGAGGCGTTGGCATCGGAGACGGCGTACACTGGTTTCCCATTAACTATGATAGATACCTTGCGGCAACTAAAACCATCGCAACATCCGAGGGTCCCTGCACAGTTTCCCCCTCTACTAACGCACTTCAAATCGCGTCCTTCTAAGGTACGCGCTCCCAATGGGACTGAAGACGCGAAGGCGTTGGCAACGCAGAGAGCGATGGAGAAGAGAAGGGTGCGGTTGAAGTACATGGTGCGATGATGATGTCCAAAATCCAACGGCTTGATATACCACTCACGGGAAATCCCAGCAGGTCTCATCCAATTGTTAAATAAAACCGGTCAGGTATGTCACGGTTATTTGTGTGCAGTCGAATTTCGCCTTGGACCTCTGGCCAGTCTACATATAGGGTAGCGGAGGATCGTCGCCGAAGGGTTTCTTGTTTTTGTTCCCGCGATCGTTCTTCCCTCGTCAAAACAAACCACCAATGCAACCGCCTCAAAATAATGGTCTGTCGAAGGTGATGAATTAAAGCTTCGTGGCTTAGCTTCCGGGAGACGTTCGAATGTAAACCTATGACCTGCCAGAACGGCAGGGGATCGTTCTTGGCTTTCATGCCTCGCGAACGTCAGGTCCTTGCTTGCCAAATCGGTACTCTCATCCAATTGCTGGTCAGGAGCCTGCTTCTGTCCGTTTCTCAACTCAAATTCCCACTGCAATTCAGTTGTTCCACCGATCTGGCACCGGACGATCTTCGCCTAAGAGTGAACATTGCAATTTCCGCAGCAAAAACCCCCATCAGTCCCCTTCACTTAATCCGACGGAAAGGACTCAATCCGACATCGCTACGAAGTCCGGCGAGTGCAATCTAGCCCCATAAAAAAACGTTGGAATACAAGCTCAGGGTGTCTTAGTCCTGCTAATAGTGAGTGTTCCCATGATATTGGCACCGCAATTTTATTGATTTCGGATTTATAGCGGACGACGCGAGTCTGTGGTGTCCTGTGGTGTCCCACGAAATGCTTAAATGCATAGGCACCCAGCAATCAAATATCTCAGTTTGACGTCCTACTTCGCCCAACGAAAGGTGCCCCTTCCTAAGCATCAGGAAAAGTCCAATAGGACTCCGAAAGGTGCACCGGCTAGAGGATTCTTGCGAGTGGACTATGGTTCAGAAGCGCAAGGTTCTTGTTGGGGAGACTGTCTAATGCAGAATCGCACGAAGACCGCTCGAAGGGGCGGTTGCGTCAGGAGAATTCGAAATTTTTCGGAGGCCATATACCAGTTCGGACAAAACTGATGACCTTGGAGCCGTGGAGTTCGATCCAACCGAATAATAAGAATTTCCCAATTCGGCCGATATCGCCTCCCTCGAGCACACGCAAATTTGCTAACGAAACCCAAGTTTAATAACTGCTGGACATATTCTTACACCTTTCAAGACCCAAGATGTCCTGTTGAAACTCCTCGGCATTGCTTATCGTCATTGGCAGGGGAAAGCTGGGGAAGCGAGTCAGGACAAGCTTAAGGCAGGGAGGGCAAGGGTACAAGTACAAGGGAGGGAAGTAGGGACAAGACATGAAGAGACAAAACCAAATTCGTACGTTCAAGCTGACGAATAGTCATAAGAGCCGATAGATAAGTCAATAAGTCATTGAGGAAGTAATTAGCAAGGGAGGTGTATGTTTTGCGATTGCAGCGAGGGCTTGTCGCAAAGCCTCACTAATCAGCTGATAGTACATGTTATCTATGTACTTGAGAACCCAAAACTATCCGTCGCCAAGTCTGTCGCACACCGTGGAGCGCTGCCCTAACTTGTGAGCGCGTGTTGGTAAGTGGTGGTGGGAAGGTGCAGGGTTGGTCCGAAGGGAATATTGGTGGTCCAGGGTGGGGATCGCGGGAGAGAACGGTGACGGTGGGCACGGAGCGATATTGCAATAAGGGGTGGTAGGTGACTAGGAGCTGGTCGGTATGGGGTAAGAGCAATTGACTGTCGTGAGTGTTGGAACAACTATCATTCGTCGTAGTAGGGAGGGTCGTGGGGTAGTGCAAGGAACTGTCGTGGTATGGCCATGTGAGCGCAGCGAGGACAGATGAGGAGTGCGAGCGCTTGGGGGACGCCGCAGACGTCGAGCTCTTAGGGGAGAACAACGTCGTCGTTCACGAGCTGACGTAGCATCCTCGGTGGATGCTCCCCGTCACCGTTGTGGGGTTGGTGGTGACGATGGTATTGATAGTGGTGGCTATGGCGCTCGTGATGCACCCAGCACCATCGTCGCCGTCGTCTCAACCACCCCCGCCCTCGATGTCGCAGCGGCATCCATCCCACCAACTCCACCCTGCTCAAATACCCCCAGCGCCTTCGGCAACCTCTCGTTGCAGAACCATCATTTTGCTCCATGATGCGCAGCGTGGGTGTGCTTGCGTCGGGTTCTGGACAACGTCATGCCCTGTTTCTTGATGACCATCAGCTCCCTCACCAACTTCGCCTTCTCTGTCTCCCAGAGGGCCCTCAACACCTCTTGTTGAACGTCAGCAGGGGGTGGCGCCTCTCCAGATACGGATATTCTTAGCTCACGGAGGACCTCGTCCGTCCGCGCACCTTGGCGATCTGAACGTCCCTGTTGCCCTTTCTCCTGCTGGCACCATCCAATCTGGCACCGCCAGCGAACAATACGGAGCGCCCAAATGCGCCCCCCGCTCCAGTTCCTAAAGAGATGTCAGAACCACCCTCAAGGAAGACCAGGCCGCGGTCGTTAGGGATATCCACAAGGTTGCTAAACTCGCGGAGCGGGCTCGATTGCTTGAAGGCTTCCCTCCGAAGAAAGAGGAACACTACGTGTGGAGGTTATACCGACGGCGGTGGCATTGGATGTTGGGAGGGAAGAGGAACTTTTCATGGTGGACGTCGATGCCTCTTACGAGGGCAAAGGTGACTTTGAACCCATGGGGGCAAGTCCTGCTTCTCGCGCGCTGTAAAGCCAAGGTTGGCGACTTTGACGATGATCTCACTACTGCTGGAACTAGCCTTGGTCATCATCGGCGCAGAATATACCAGCGAAGGGATTTCGGCGCTGGACATTGATGATGTCGATGATGGAGTGTAAGCATTGACAGCCGCAAGGATGTGAGTGACCGTGACCGTCGAATAGGTTCTCATCCTTGTTCGAAGAAGATGCAGCAATGGCATCACTGAGAACGCCAGAAAATGCTGCGCACGTCGCCTGTAGTAGCGGGAATCTTTTTCGCGAGGAGATTCAAGGGGGAGGGGAAGGAATCTTTCCGCCGCTGCCGCCAATTTTTCACGCCGAATCAACATTGTGGGGGGGGGGGGTTGAAGACGGGTTTGTAATATTTGTAGCAGTTGCGGCAGTGTACACGGCACGAAAGGGAGAGTCTGGCCATTGCGTGAGGCAGCTATGGATGATGTTGATGATTGGGTGGTAGGAGTGATGTGGTCGAGTTCGTCCAGGATGATAATGCCCGGGAATATTCGATCCCATCAAGAAGCATGATGGGATCCTCAGAAAGGCCTATGCAGCATCTTCCATTGCTCTCATCATTTATCCTTCGGAAATAAATAGAGCAAAATACGAGTGTAAATCGCAATAAACCTTTGCGGCGTGACGTCCACGTGTTGGGAAAAAAACGTGTTCGGATAAACGAACATGCATCAAACTTCGCATTCAGACTTAAGTCTCGTCCATGTCTTGCATTTTCTGTTGGAACACCTAGTCCAAGAGCACGATCGTTGTTGCACCAACTTGGAATATCTGTAACCTCTTCACTCTGCAGCTGAAGCTGGATATATAACTATGATCATGCCTGTGAGTGAACTCTCCATGTCGAAAATGCCGAAAAATACTCATTCCAAGTCCCGTCCATTGCCCACTTTCCATCCATATGCTACGCTCAGCCCTCATCCTCGCTCTTGCACTGGACATGCCTTCTTTGCCGATGTCCCATCTATCCAGGAGGACCAGCTTCTTGATGCACAACTATGACTCCACGACCCCAGCAAGGCCACTCTCACTTGCCTCAAGGCTGAGCTCGATAGACACAACACTGAAGGGCGTCCCATGATATTTGATAAAGCTACAGTGACTTTTTTTTTTTTTTTTTTTTTTTTTTAAATCAATTTTATTGTGCTGGAGAGCTACACTCTCATGGTGCACATTACATGTGGACAGGTGTATCTAAGGGAGAAACAGAATGAATGGATCTGAATCAACACCTGTTTATGAGGCTACAGAAGCTGCGGAATGCCACCCCCCCCCAGAATGTATGTAGCAGAGAATGAGTGGGCTGGTGTATCCCACACTGTTTTAGACCGTGCTCTCCTAGTGAGACCTGAGGGAAACTGAGAATGATGTGTAGAGATGATGATGTGAGGGGTGACAGGTGCTGGTTAAGGCAGTGTGAGAGTGAGATGAGCATCTCAACGTAAGACTGCCTGTCTGAGAGAGGGTTAGTGGGTATATGGATGGGCAGGAGGGGAGTTGGGAGCCATGGGGTAGCCGGGGATGGGTCGTCAGTTCAGTTGTGTTGGGTGGTGTTTGTGTATGGGGTAGAGGGCTTGATTTTGAAGCGCTTGGTTGAGTGGATGAAACTGAGGAGGGGTTTGGTTGCAGTGGGGTCAGAAAGGAGGAAGGGAATTGACTCAGCTTTGCGTTTAAGCTTACAATGTAGGGTGTGACGTTTGTGTTGATAGTGTGGGCAGGTCAGGAGGAAATGCTTGACTGTCTCAGAGGTAAGGCCTCGACAGTGGGGACAGGAGGGGGTTTCAGAGTGGTGGATGTGGAAGATGTATTGATTAAGGGGGGAGTGGCCTGTGCGGAGTTGGATGAGAAGAGTGGATTGGTGGTGGTCGAGGTTTTCGATAAGTTTGAGAAACTTATTCAATGGGAGGGATTTGTCAAGGGGGTGGATGAGGCAGTAGCGGGGGAAAGTCTTCCAGCACTTTTTTCATTTATCGTGTGTGGTGGCTAGGTGGGTTTGGCGGAGGGCAGGTATGCTGAGAGGGAGTGGTTTCGTGCAAAGGAAGGCTGGATAAGCCATGGGTGGCGGATTTGGCGATTTTGTCTGCACATTTGTTGAGGAGGAATTTGACGTGGCCAGGGGTCCAGTGGATCTGAAGGTCAACTATACCACTTTTGCGCGGTTTACCTTTTCTTTTGGCTTTCTTAAAAGCCCTTGGATTTTGGATCTGGTGTTGAGTGGTGTGGAGTAGCTTTGAGGCAGTATGAACCTCATTGAGGAGGTAGTGTGCTGGGTGTGGTTTTTGATTGTTGAGGGCCAAGATTGCTATCTCTCCTTCATATACAGTGTGGTCTGTGGAGGGGCCAAGATAGAGCTGGAGTTGCATGGTCTTGATGGAGTCGAGATATAGGACTGCTGAAGCACCTATTCTGCCTTCAAAGTCAGAGCTGTCGCAGTAGACTGAGGCATGGGCTTCATGGTGTCTGATGGCATCTGTAAGGGCAGAGGTCTTGTCAGCTGGGATGAATGACATGAATGAGGGGGTGTAGTTAGGTCACCGACGGGTGGGTAAGACTGTTTCAATTTTGGTGGGTTTGAGGTCTAGATGACTGAATAGGTTGTGGAGAGGAGAATGGTGTCTTTTGACAAATCTGCTAGCAGCTCTGCGGGCTGGGGCAAAGAGGGGGTGGGAGGGAGGGAGGGAGGAGATGCATGTGGCGGCCTGACACATATATAATGGACCCAGCAATTTTATCCTTGATGAGCACCCTGACTCGGTTCTCTCTCACCCCTTCTTCCTTTGAAACTCTCATGTCAGGATCCCTGATAATGTGTGGGTGGTAGTCTCTAGTGCTATCATCAAATATGACTGTTGCAGCCTGGTGAGGACATTCAATGCAGATCAAGCACATTACAACAGAGACAGAAAATGTGCAGACACACAGGATCAGGTGCCAGATGAAGATGAGGTCATTGATAGTGCCTTGGCAGTGGTTTTGTGGAAGAGTAAAGATCATGCATAGTTGTGGACTGCTGCAGAATGTTTTTGGCTCTTCGAATATCCCTTTCTTGTGTCCTAGCCTTTGATTACTGCTAGTTGTATCTTGGAACACCCGTTTCATATACCTTTATATAATATTCTTTTTTGTTCACAAGAATGTGTTACCCTGGGTAACACATTTCAACTGTTTGACCTTGTCTAACTCAGTGCCACCAAAACCTGTTCTCATCGACTGAGGACCTGAGGTATGCTTCCCAAACCAAAACCCCACAAGTTCATTGTCAGAAACAGTGTTGTCTCTGCAATTGATAAATGGACTACCGCCACCGTGGCAGTCCATCGTCAAGGTCAGCAAGTTCTGACATATCAGAACAGATTTGTTTCCTGCCAGTGACGCCACAACATTCACCCTTGCAGATTATTGCCCGCATCTTCATTTGACTGGACTAACTATCAGAGCAATCAGAAAACAACTGAATTACCAATGTCACTCTTTCATTCAACCTCCTGTGCACATCCCATTGGGCTCCTTCATATGGCCAACACATAGGGGTTTTCTGTGAGTACCACAGCCCAAAAACTGCTTCTACTATGTGTGGCTGCTCAAGTGAGTGCCATCATACTCATATTAGCTGGACGCCAGATTTGAGGGTGGTGGTCCTTGGAGGAGGAGAGCAGGGAGAGCGTGATTGATGAGGTGGATAACAAAAAGGTGGGGGAATGGCACAGCACCCTGAAGGATATTGATACCTCCTTGTGAGAGGCTTATCTGTTTATCTAGCATTTGATTTTCAAATCTCAAGTGTGCCATGAACATTGTTTGCACATTGTTTCATAAATCACAAGAAATTAGTAGTAAGTACTACCACTGGTGTTCAAAATCTACAGATGCTCTGCAACATCAGACTGGAGAAGTAGGATGCCAACTTTGCCTGAACCAGTATGATGAAGAGAAGACTGTGTTCAACTTGCTTCTGGTGTTGTTCCTGTGCTACCTCTAACAACTTCTGCACTTTCTGCAATGCCAAACTCTCTTGTGTACCTTCAATAATTTGTGACTCCTCCCTCATATTTTCTAATAGTTTTCTTTGCAGCTCCTGCCTTGTGCTTTCTAGCTTTCTATGGAGATTTTCCATCCACTTGTTATGGCTTTCGATCACTTGGTCCTTCTGCACATAGTTTTGATGCTGTGCATTGCCTGCATTCACTGTCATGAGTCCCAGAGTGATTTATAAAAGTACAGTTTATGCATCGAAAAATACCTTTTCACTTTAGCCCTCGTAGAGCATTCTCGAATCGATGGCCACTCTTGTAGAATGAACGAATTCCAGTTGTTTGGAACACCTCGAGATGACATGGAACAAATGAGCAAAGAAAAATGAAGCTAGAAGATTCAAGCACTCACTGTCATACTTGACAACTTCATATTATCAAGATGTTGCCCTTTAAAAATGCCTCTGAGTAAGCTGCAATGCACACCTTCCAGATTAGCATCGGCATGAACACTTTCTATGATATTACTTGTATTATCACCTGCCTTCCAGATATTGAGCAGAACATATGACTTCTTCCAACACATGGCAGGGAATACAAACAAACATTCTTCCTTATCACATAGCCAAGCTATGAAGACAATGGGTGCCAATTTGTTTGGCATATGATCAGGAGACATAGTATGACTTGGTGCTTACCCTTAGCAGCTCATCCACCTTGAACCCGGATCTGCTCCAAGGTATCATTGAAGTTTTTGTGCTTGACACATCTGAGACTGCGCATATCTTGCTTGACTGTCTTCGGAGTTACACATTTTTGAATGTTTTGAAACAAATGGGCCGTGCAGAGGCAATACATATGGTGAAGGTGTTCATAAGGGTCAAGATCAGATAACTTGCGGTCTGGCTCATGCAAATCCATCTTTTTGGGATAGTATCTTGGAGCCAATTGTTGGGGGTAAAGCCCAAGGCCTTTGAAGCAGTTAGTTAATCCCACAGAAAACTGAAAAATTAATCAAAGAAAACAACCTTTTGCCTGACCGTGATGTTAATCTCCAGTCCAATGTAACATTATTTGCTCAGTGTCGCTCTTGGTTGTCACATCAATATGCCGCCATCTGATCCTGTGACCAGTATCCTTTATCACAATTTTGTCGATTTCTTCAAAGACGTGCACATGGGCTGCAGCAGATTGTCAGGTGAGATAGACGCGACAAAGTGTAATACCTACAGAACAAGGTCAGAAAGAGCAAATAAAAGCTAGAAATACACAAACTGAGATCTGACACTCAGTTCATAGTTGCAATCTTGAACTCATAGGATTCTATGACTCGTTGAAGGCAATATCACTCTGGGCATATTGTATCTCTTGCAGCAGTTGACTCCTCTGGGGGGTCATACAAATTATTATGGAAATCTTTGGCCAGGTCGACGCCACTGGGACACTCATTATCATTGTCATTGTCATTGTCAAAGGCATCATGACGCATTGAGACCTCAGTCATTGTTAGTATATAGTGCTGTCTGGCAGGTAATTCCTTGTCCTGCTTCTCTCTCATGTGCTTGACCCCTGGCAAATCAAAATTCATAGTCAGATGCATGGTGCTGGGCTGTGCGGCTGCAATAACTAGAACTGAAACCTTACCGTTCCAATCAGTGCCATACAGAAACTCAGTTTTACATACAGCCTCGATGTATTTACCCAAGTGAGCATGGTTTGCAAGCGAGGGATGTACATCACTGAGGACTGGGTGAGGAATATAAGGGAAAGCCTTGTGAAGACAAGTTTGAAGCATGAGATGCCAAAGAAATCGGCAGGGTGTAAGGTCAGGTAAATCAATACCAAGGGATCTGAGCAGGGTGAAAATCATCTCATGAATGACTGCTGGAGTTTTTGACAGAAGTGGGATGGGGTGTTGGTGGGGCCCTTTAATCGTAACTAGGATATAAGGGCAATACCTTTTGTACTTGTCGAGGAGTTCATATTTGTTGAACTTGCAATTACATGAGAGTGGCATCATGAGGGGTTGTTCTAGCTTGTTTGCACTGTTATGGTGATCAAATGCTGTCATAAAGTAAGCTTTTGAGCATCTGAAAGAGTCATTTGAGGTTGTCACATATGACAGAAGACTATTTGTGCTGAAAAATTGATGACAGTCTTGCATTCAACATCTGGACCATATCCTAACAAGAGAGCATTATTCTTGATGCGTTGCAATTAGGTGGTGTCATTCAGCAAGGCAGCTTCAAGGTAGTGAAAATCGTAACCGGTATTTTAGAGATTGATTTCTATGAAATGATCCCTGTCGAGGACCAAATAGTATTCACACTTATAAGATTATTCTAAGAATATACCATATAGTAGAATGAAACTTGGATGTTCATTACTGAATTGATGGCTTCTCCATCTGTGATACAACATAGATCAGACGACCCTCACACTGCTGTATGCGAGGATAGTACCCACACTGCCGGTTGATGTTAAGATCACTGGCAGATGGTATTGTATCTTCAGGTGAACATGAGCGAGCCTCTGCAGCACCAGCATCTACAGTAGCCCTTGGTCCCACACATCTATGGCTGTGAAGAGATGAAATGAATGCAGCTGTTTTCTCAAAAATATGCCATGAAGGAGGCATCATTTCCTCCAGTATGTTTTTATTGCTTTTCAGTCTCACTTGCAGCAACTCGCGCATCGCCACTGAGTGAGGTTTTGATATCTTTTCATGGTCAACAAATGGACATATTTTGACTCCCTGGCCTGCTGATCGGAGAAGTCAGACCAAGATAATCTAAACCAACACGGAATGCAAACAAACATGTTGAATGACACTTAATGCAAGGTACTGGCTCTCCAGTCTGTAAATCAAGGAGAAACAGAATAAAAACTTCCTCCCCAGCCTTCGATTTCTCTTTGGGAGCACCTCTGGAATATGCGAAGTCGTTCAATGGTGACGACCAGCTCCCAAGCTGCCTAGGATTCATTGCAAATAAATGCCCCACCACATCTTGATCATCACCTTCACCCTCTGCATACTCAACACTAACTCCGCAAGGGTATTTGAGAAGCTGAGAAAGGGTTGTTTTGCAGTTCAGATAAATATTATATTGAATTGAAGTGGGACGGGAGATATACGACTGTAATTCAGGAATGGGAGAGGAAGATATAGTTGGTACTGCAAATCCCGATGTCACATTCAACATACAGATCGTTGATGGAGATGGGTTCAAAAGGTCGTTGACAGTCAAACGTCGGTCCGACATCGAGCTACATGAGAACAGATTATTAGAAATGCACAGCTATAACCATGGAGAATAAACTTACATTTACCAAAGGCAGCACTGAAGTTCTAGCCTGAGTAAGCCAAGTAATACACAGAAACAACTGCAGGAAGTTAACACATTGTCAGTCGGGGGAAGATGTGAAAACTATAAGATACATACACAAAAAATAAGAAGAGGCAGTTGGCGGCGCCAGCAATACAAGGATTGGGATTGGAATCCTTGGGGTGATTTGAAAGACATTATATGGGAGAGATGAGGATGGAGAATACTCTTCTCGATGAAAGTGCTACAAGAACCCCAATATTCAACTCATGAGAGACATCTCTCTATTGATACAATTCTTTCCTCATCCATCCACCTGTCTGGAACATTCCCAGTGCCGAAAGAACTGTCTTCTGGAAGTAAGCCCGAAATCTTGCAGATACCTTCTCCATAGCAGTAGTCCTGGCACTTTTGTAGTTTTTCATCACTAGCCAAACTATTAACCCTTGGGAAAAAACGTACCTCTACGCCTCGGTTATTGTCGGCCATTTCCCAGGAAAGCCATTCTTGTTCCACTAGTATTTTTGGTTACTACACATGTAGAACACTCATGTATTGTTTCTTCAAGAAACAGTACATATGGAATTGTAAGCTCACCTCTGCACCGCAGTTTTTGCAGATTATGCACTAGAAAAGAGGGTGATTTGCCATTGTTGCTCTTGAATAGTACACGTGTAAAGTAGGCAAGTCCTCTTTTCAAGAAGATGCATACATGAGGTGGTTGGCATCACCAGGCATTGGCAGCACACCATTGTGACTATTGTGACAGTGCTGAACCATGAGATAACCTTGGGTTCAATATTTAATAAAGCTCTATTGATGTTGATCAACCTTCGCTGGGTCTCGCCCTCCTTGGTCTTCTGTTCTTCCTTCCGAAGCTGATCAAATAAGACCCATCAAGTGTAGCCCCTTTTGCATATGTGCTTTTCCATGATGGCCACGGATATTTGCACCTGTTTTCAACCATGTGCCTGTTAGAGCAACACAAAAACCAGCAAGCTCAATGGCACACTCAACAGTGACCAGAGCACTAGCATTGTGGGCTCACACATAGAATCAAACAATAAAGGAGTGGAATGAGATAGTATTGACATTAGAG
>Ga0307516_10004620_pt1 | contig 16894 bp, 24 predicted proteins | sample 19_EM_MG_FD_203310 | JGI IMG/M metagenome (GOLD analysis project Ga0307516, IMG submission 203310) | Populus trichocarpa ectomycorrhiza microbial communities from riparian zone in the Pacific Northwest, United States - 19_EM | ecosystem: Host-associated > Plants > Roots > Unclassified | place...
TTCATATGGCCCCTCGATGGATCTCCACTCCAACGGCCTTTGCACGTTGATGTCCATACAGATCCCGAGGCTGACCAAGTTTAGCGGTGGTGGTAAGCGGAACGTCACGAACCCCGTTCCTACCGAACCGAGAGATCAAAGACGAATCCTCCAAAAGTGGGGGAAAGCGCTCTACCTGGTTTGGCCCACGTCGTATCCGTCTCATACAAGTTGGTCTTTCGGTACTTCCCCACGCATTCGCCCTCGGGCCCAAAAAGGATCACGGTGTTCGCACCAACTCTCGTGATGGTGTTTCCCCATTCATCGACGCCTGGTTCTACCTCGTCGTCCGGAAGACGTTCTGGGAATCCGCCTACGACGTGGCATCGGAGGTGGGTGGCTAGTTCCGCGCAGAATCTGGATGTCGGGCCGGTTATCGGGTCTTCTAGGAACGGGTTTATGGAGTCGGAGTTCGGGAAGACGTAGCCTGGAGGGATGTGTCGTGGGGATGAGACCGCGAACTCTGGATCATTGGATCGAACTGGTAGAGACTCGAGTACCCACCAGTGAAGACCATCTCAGACAAACAGACGAGATCGACGGAACCCGGGGCGATTCTTATCGAGATATTCGGAACAATCTCACTGACGGTGACCTTCACGGGTATATGGGAACCCCTCCGGCTTACCCAGCACACAACCCTTTCGCCTTCTTGATATTTGCGTCCACTTGACCTACATGCCAACGCGAAGCGCATAATTTTTAGTCTTCCACAGCTGGATCGGGAACGTTCGGCGCGGGGTGGGTGGACTCACAAAATTTCGGATCGAACTGCACGACGGCTATTCGCGCGCCTGGGACAAGCTTTGAGGACATGATTGCCCTTGGGGGTGTCCTCCACAAACGAGATAGGAGGTGACGGCCGTGAATGGTGATGGAGCTCGAAGGAAAGATCACACGGCTGAGTTTGATACATAATGATCGAACTGATTACACAAGACACGACGACGTAGGACAGTATAAAGCCACCGCATACACAACCTTCAGAACTCCTCCTCAAAAGCACTCTCGATGAGTGTGTCATTGATGTTGTTTAGCGCGCTGGCGAGTAAAATGAGGCGATTCCTGACGAACGACGGTCGAAGGGGACAGTAGATCTGCCAGTCTTCAGTCACTCGCGGTATGCAACCAAGGGGAGGGTCAGGGAGCTTGCCCAGGACCCCATTGAGATCACCGAATTGCGCACACGGGTTCTCCTCGAACAAATTCTGAAGTTTCCCCTCCACCTGGCTGAGGAAATCCTGGCCATCAACCCAGTGCTCATCGCAAACATCGATGTCGTGGTCGGGGTTCAATAGAATGGACTCCCGTATTTTTGCTCGCCCAGACCTCTCCCTCGTCCTGGTGAACCACATGAAGCGATAGATGTCGGTGCTCGAGGTATGTCGGAGGTCTTTCTCGTCTGCCGGTCGCAAGGTTGTCGCTTCATCCGGAGTTGACATCCTGAGAGCCTGCTTCGCCTCCTTCAAAAACCCAAACCGACACGCTATGATGTAAACTCTGAAGGGGTCGCCAGGCAAAAAGGTCTTCAAGGATTGCCTCAAAACCGGGTATATCGACGTGATGTTGTATTTGTCCGCTGTGGAGAACAAAGTGTTTAGGGTTGATACGTCGGGGATATTCGGAAGCTCTACTCCAGGATAGACGAGGCGTAGGATCATGTCCAAGGCGTATGGGGGTTCGGAGATGTCGACGATAGGGGTGTTGGGTCGCTCATTATGATCGGGCGGCTGGGGGAAGGCGAACATGTCTTTAAAGACGGGGGAGGCAAGAGAGAGGATGAACTTGTGGACGCGGAAGTCATGCACTAGATGGGACCCCTGGCCTGCACGTAGGATAACGTCCCCGCCGCCTGTGGTGAAGTCTAAAGATAGAGATGGAGGTTGCGGCGGTGGCCGAGTTTGTTCTGAATCTGAATGACTTACTGGGCATGTAGCACACTGAGGATGGTTTCTTTGACCTGCTAAATGGCGACATTGAGGAGGCTCTTTGTTTGATGGATGGAGGAGGGGAAGTGGCCTTCGGGATTTGCCGAGTGAACCGTTGCCGATGTCAGTGACCGGCCAACCGCGTAAAAAATGGGAAAATGAATCGGCAATCCAGACCGTTGTATGTGCCTACGCTTAATATTACAAGTGTAAGCCTGCTGTCTCTATTGTGATATGTAGGGTGAGAGGCGTAAGGGTCTGTCTCATTTCCCATTTGCCGTTGCGCAGTCGAGAACATACACCGGATTCCCAAGCCTCGCTGGGGCGGGACATGGCAGGGTAAGGTTGAGAGGTGGGTGGGGAGAATCGTCGAAAGACGTGGAACTGCTGGCATTGTCGCTTCTGACGGCAACATTTGGCGGCTCAGGCGGAGGAGTAGTGGCATATTATTTGGGACGCTCGATCGGATCGACAGCAGCTTTTATGACCACGCTTAAGAGAATGTAGGGCTGGGGGATTGAGGAGGATTTTGGTGGTCGCGGTCGCGGTCGATGTGGATGCCACGACCGGACGATTGACAAAGGCGAGGATAAGCGGGTGTGGGAAAAAGCTGAACGGACGGGGTCAACCCGAACTACGGCACATACGAGGCACCCCGCACTTTGCCGACTCGAGGGAAGACACGAGGCCGCACCTTGCCACGTGCTCTGCCATGCACGAGTTTCATCGGTGTGAGGCTTCCCCACGAGCCAACTATTGACGTTATGAGCGTTTGTGAAGTAATGGAAGAATGAATAGATCCTCGGCGTATATCCTTATCAGTCACCCCGTTAGGGTATAGCTCTAAACTACCCCGATGGTTCCGATAACCCCCCGATCATTGGTTTACTTCCCCTGCTTTACCCCCTCCGGTTAGTCTGCGCATATAATGTCAACGGTTTGTGGGTATGTGGTCAGCGGTGACCTGCAAGTCAAGCCACGAGAGCCCGTTCCACCCGCGCTGTTTTAATCTCGTGCCGGTCTCTGTGGATTCTTCCCACCTGAACCGAAAAGACTACTATTCTATTTAAGGTCCCGTATCGATATGGGACTTCATCGCCCTAGTAGTTCCCCCTCGTTCACTCACATGCCCATCCTCTCTCAAATTTGCGCCCTCCTTCGAGGAAAATCCTCAGTCGACATAGGACACCCTCCGCCGCAACCACCCCACTACCTATCAGCGTCACCCCAATTCGAGGTCGAGAGCCCACCTACTCCAGACTTGGACGACCGTAACGCGCCCTTCCCCCAACGCCATGGACAGGCGGCTCAGAACCTCCGATCATCCTTGCCATCCACCTGCCGTTGGCTTGGCCCAGAGGACATAAACCTCGTTGGCGAACACCCGATAGCCGCCGGAGGGTTCGCAGACATCTACGAGGCAACGCATAACGGCTGTAAGGTTGTGTTGAAATCGTACCGTTGCTACGAGTCGTTCGACATCGCTAGCGTCGTCGCGGTACCTTGCAACCACAGCCTCTACCGAGTACACTACTCACGGCTCCCATCTAGAGGTTTCAAAGCGAGGCTCACGTATGGGCCCTCCTTCATCGCGGAGCTGGAAAGGCAGTACAACTCGTAGGGGTGTATTCAACCGAGACACACCCTTTCGGTCTCATCTACAAATATATGGAGGGCCTCGACCTCAGGCAGCACCTAAGGAACGAACCGAACATTGGAAAGCTGCCACTGGTATCGTCCCCGTCCCCACTCATTTATTATTTACCAACTCCCTCACCCCGCCACCAATAGCTACTGGGGATAGCTTGGGGCTTGAAGCGTATGCACGACCTGAGTATCGTCCACGGAAACCTCAAGGCGGTGCGCCGGCCCTTCCTCTCACGGACTAATGCACGTAGCTCACGCCCCCCTCGTATCCTAGTCCAACATCCTCATCGATAAAGACGGCACTGCCCACCTTTCTGGCCTTGGCAACGCGTCCACTCTCCCTCACTCCACGACTTGCACAACGGAGGGAAGGACCAACGCCGACCGACTCTCGCATAGGCGCACGCCACAATCGACCTGGCCAGGCGTACCGCTGGGTCTGGCCAACCCCACGTATCCCACCAAGGCTGTCGACATGTATGCCTTCGGGCTTGTGGCCTGGGAGGTATGGACAGCTCACTTTGTACGGTGTTGCTCTCCTCGCTCACTGGGGACAGGTTCTGACCGGGAAGCCGCCGTTCGCCGAGATGACCGAGATTGCAGCAACGCACTCGATGCTGAACGGCGCCAGGCCACGGCGGCCGAACCACCACGAAGTCTCGGATCGAGTGTGGCAAATGATCGAACGGTGTTTACACAAAGTACCTTCGAAGCGCACGGCAGCTGGGGAGGTGGTTAACCTCCTGGAAATAGAGTTGGGACACACACTCTATTAGTTGGGACACACACCCTATTAGTTGGGACACACACCCTATTTCAGCGCCATATCCTACGCCGAGTAGCAAGCTAATTTGAATGCAGTCCATCATCGCTTACTACAAACTTGTCGGCCATTCCTTGATATGGTTTTATCTTGTAGACGTAGTTTACGGAAAGAGTGCACCTGGTTAACCGGAGGCGAATGGCTGGTTTTGTGCAGAATCTGGCCGTTCAATGGGCGGGTTATAGAACTCCTGGGAACAGTTTTATTGAGTCGCCGTTCGGGGAACCTGTCGTAGCGCCCAAAACACGATGGCCTTCACTGGGACGAGAGATTCTTCGGCTTGCCCAGCGCACGACGCTTTCGCTTTCTTGATCCCGTCCTCGGTTTCTTCCGAAGTTGAGACGGAAATACCCGGCGGGCGATTGAACCGGGCGTCCGAGTCGGCTACTAATCTGCGTGCTGGAGACAATACGATTGCCCTTGGGTGCCATCCTCCGCAGGCTAGATATGAGGGGGGCTACCGGTGGTTATCCACCAAGTTCTAAGGGGGGATCATATCAAGTTTGATGATTGCAAGGCGAATACAGCGACGTGGGATACAAGATATCTGTATGATATAAAACGACCACCCACCCAATAGTCAACCACTTCAGAACTCCTTTTCGAAAGCTCTCTCGAGCATCGTGTCATTTTGGTGTGCCAAGTCCTCGGCAAGCAGATGGAGCCCAGACCTGATGAACGATGGTCGAAGGGGACAGATGGTCTCCGACCCGTTCATGTCTCGGTGCTCCGGTTTACAGCCGAAAGGAGGGTCAGGTAACGTATCCAAGACTCCATTGAGGTCACTGAACTCCATACACGGGTTCTTTGTGAACACGTCCAGAAGCCTCATCTCCAATAACGCGTAAAAATTCTCGCAATCGGGGCCTGGGTCCAACGAAGTGAAGGTCTGAATCCTCGCCCGCCCCACATTCTCCCTCGACTCGAACAACAACAACAAACGATAGAGGTCGGGGCCCGAGATATGTCGGACATCTTTTTCGTAGTCCGTTGGCAAGGTGATTGTCTTTGAAGTCAACACCCTCGCAGCTGCCCTCGCCTCTGCCCAGAGCCCGAACCGACACGCTACGATGTACACCCTAAAGGGCTCAATATCGATGCAGGACTTCAAGGCACCCCTCAAAGCGGGGCGCATCGACCTGATGTTGTATTTATCCGCTGCCGATAACAGGGCGGACACGGTCGATAAGTCGGTGAACGTTGGGAGGTCGACTCCCGGATAGACGAATCGTAGGATTGTGTCCAAGATTTGGGGGGAGTCGGAGACGTGGACGACGGGGGTGTCGGGCTGATCATTGTGGGTTTGGTCGAGTGGTTGGGAGAAGGTGAACATGTCTTTGAAAACGGGGGAAGCAAGCGAGAGGATGAATTTGTGAACGCGAAAGTCATGCGTTAAAACGGGCTCTTGGCTGGCGCGTAGGATAATGTCCCCGTCGTCCGTGGTGAAGTAGGGTGAAGACATGCGTGGCGGTGGTCGAGGTTCAAGAATGTTCCATTACTTATGTTGGTTTTAGCGTTCCCATTCCTGGTCGACCTGGTCAACTACGAAGGAAGAACTCACCGATCTCAAACAAAGCCTCCAACTCCTACCGCCGGTATTCCACACAATCAATGGGCGCAATCGATAACTCTCGGGCAAATTCGGGGCTCGCCCAGTCTCAGATTATTGGCCTCACCACCATTCGCCGCATGTCTACATTGAGGAGGGTAGACGAGGTTGGAACGCCACTCAACGCAGAGCAATGGTCTTCAGCCGCGGTATTGGACAAGTTTGCAGCTCCTGCAACTTAACGGTCATCGACACGTAGCTGCAGCTGACCCCACGTACAAGTCAGGGCTTCGGTAGTCACGGAAGTGAGGCTCTCATCCACACCCTCCATGAATCGCATCAGGAAAAATCTCGCCGACTAGGCGACGCTATGCGAAGCTAACCGGGGCTATGACAGCCAGATGACAGCACTATCCAATAGCGATCACCTAGGACTCCTCCTAGGTGATCGCTATGGGATAGCTAGCTCATAACTCGCTCATAACGGCGCAATAGTTGTGGTTAGTTGATCCCTAGGGTACTCCTAGCGCTGGGTAAACCCCCCGTACCACACTTGTAATTGCATCCGGATACAGTTTATAACGCATATATTTGAGTGGGAGGTTAAGTAATTCTACGAAACATAAATGCTACAGAATACAAAGGGGCAAATGCTCGGGAACTACGCGTCGGAATACCACCACGGAGACCACCAAACAGTCTACGTGACGTCCTTGGCGCTCGGTGTTGGTTGTTTGAGGAGTTTGTGGCCCATCTTCGGAAGGGCGGCTTAAGGTTTCTCCGAATGTTGACAATGAAAGCGGGTGGGACGGTGGGGAAGAGACGAGGTTTCCCCACCCGAAAAACAATCAAGAATACCTAGGCCAGAGAAAAAAAACGCGGTCGAGTCAGGACACGCGGAAAAGTGCACCACGAACTAGGCTGGGACTACACAACAGTTTCGGCGCCCGGCGCACAACACAAAGGAACGGCCCGATGGACCACCGATCGCGGCCGCTCGAACTCCTGATGACGTCTGGTGAGAAACCCAGTGGGATATTGAGATGGATTCACGCTGGGTCTGTCTCCGCGGTGGATCCTTGCCGGAAACTCCAGCCGAATCCCACCGCCGGCAAAAAATACCCCTGGCGACTATCCGTTTTCCGCATGGGTCTCACCTCGGTCTCATCCTTCGATCCCCACTTGCAATAACACGTAGATTCACTAATAATACATATACAATATTCAAGAGGCCGGTACTCAAGGAGATGGACCTGTCACCCCGTCCATAACTTCGGCTGCTTCGGTCATAATTGAACCCCCCTTTTGGAGGTTGTTCGATGGCGAAAGTTCGGCGGTAATAATCGCGCCCGAAGCGCCGTTGCGATAATTCGTCTGGTCTTCAATAAACAGTTCCCGGAGAATCCTGGAGACCGATCAATACAACTCGGTACACCAGACGGAGGTAGTCTCTGGGGGAGGACTCACCCATTTCGGTCCTCCACCTCCTCCTCCTTCAACTCTTTGAGTTGCTCGTTGACGGAGTCCCAGTACTTCTCGCCCGGATCGCTAACATACACATATCTCTACAAACAACATGAGTTTTGTGAGAGATACAGCCAAGGTGGGTACATGCGAGAATGGCGAGGCGAATCAAGAAAGATTCTTGGACCTCAAATCCGGGGATTTTCTTTGTCAGCTTTTTGGCGAGGGCCAGAACATGATTTTGGGACTCGATACTACTTTTCACCTGTATGACATCATCAGTAGTTTAGTGACCAGATGGCGAGAGAGGATGGTGCTTACAGCCTTCTTCCAATCACTGCGCGTGTTTGAGATCACCTTGCGCGCGAACCCGCCAACTCGCTTCCAGACATGGGGAGTGTTCTCTGCGCCGGCAGGCAGACCCCAGCGCATCCTCTTGATAATTGCCTGAAGGTGGGGGTGAGCGCACAAGGTCGGAATAGTACAACGAGAGCCATGCACCATCATGTAGCTAAGAAGAGTATCGATCGCGTACGTTTCTATCGCGGGCTGGGCAAGGAGAACCTTTGCATATATCTTGATATTTTCCTGAGATCGAAAATGTTAGTGGGCGTATGTTGGGCGAGGGACGGATGATGTACTTCGAGAGCAGGTGGCATGGGTGATCCGTAATCATCGGGGTTCGCGAGCGTGCTGACGAGTGACCGAATCTCTTGAATAGCAAGATAGAGGTGGAGTAGTTGGGTGCGCGGTTGAAGCTGTGTATTGGTTAGGAAACAGAATGGGGTGGGGTGGGGACTTCTGACCCGTGTAAAGGACTGTGCATTCCTGGCGACACCGGGTGTCGCATTGTAAGCGGCGATGATACGAGTGGACTCTGCTGTGGCTTCCAAGGCGGCTTCGTTGTGCGATGAGTCGTTTTGATTGCCACCACTGCCCGAGGGACCCTGGTCCAGCGAAGAGCCCACGTCCATTGCATCCTCCTGGACAGAGGTTTGGCTCTGCCCAAGGGATGTGGGAGCCTCGCGACGAGCAGCGGCGCGAGCCCTGAACTGTTCGAACGATATGGTTGGGGCGGACGTGCTTGAAAAGGTTGGGGTGGATGTGTTTGAAGGAGTTGGGATGAGTGGGGAGGAGAGGTTCAGAGACAGGGGTGAAGCCGGTGAAGGGTTGGGGTGCACAGACCACCGCCGATCGTCGAACCAATCCAAAGTCACCACCACCCCCCGGTAAATATGCCTGCTGCAAGGAAAGACCCCCCACCCGGTGAGAGGGTGTATGGATCTGTGTTGTTTACACACACTTAGCTCGATATAGATTTCGAGGTCGCGAACGATCCCGGGAAGGTTCGCTGCACCGTTTGCCTTACCAACAATGGCTGCGAACCATGGATCAACCGGTCCAGTGCCACTGCTCACACAAAGAGCGAACGACACAATCGCAGTGTCGCCGCAAAACAGCAGCGAGTTGACAAGGCGGCAAAGGATGACGAGCGGTGGAAGAACACGACCCTCGAGACGGAAAAATTGTTCAGCGACCGTTTCGTCCCCGCAGATGCCATCCCTAGCATCCGGGTGACGGTAAACGAGCCGACAATGGTGTCCTCTCAGCTCCAGGTCGAGGAGGAGGAGGAGATGATGAGGAGGGTGCTCAGACGCCTCAATGCTCCTGAGAAGGTCGATCCCGCCAGCTGCCCCGTTCACGGCTGGCAGCTTGCCGATCAATCGCTTGAAGCCCAGGTCGCGCAAGTTGTTGCTGGAAACCTCAGTGCACTAGGCCCGGACACGGGAGACGATGATGTTTTGGCAGAGGTGATGAATACAACGGGTTCGTGGATCCTACAGCCTTCACCGTAGCTACAATAATTGACTCGGCTCCAGCCTCACAGCTGTCCGTTAACGAGGTCGAACACGTCGTGTTTGGAAAGCCGCTCCCGGACAAGGAAATGGAATGGTATCCGTACAAAAGCAAAACGGTCTGTCCTGCTTACCAAGCGGCTGGCCAAATGTAGACCGCTAACCCATGCGCTCGAAGATGTTTTTACTCGATACATTGGACAGCATGCCACGCATGCGAGTCTCCGATGCCCTTATGGGGGTCTTCCTCTGGGTTCTGAAGGAATCTGGGGCTCCAAGTGTCCCATCGCTTGGTCAGCTGCGGGAAGTCCAGACAACACTCCGCAACTCATCTGGGGTGCCATCTGGATCACACAAATCAGCCCGCGGAAACGTGTTTTACATGAATGACATTAGGTCGATCATTTCCAAGGTTTGCCACCCGCACCGCCCCTATCCACTTCTGCGTTTTCAACATCATGCCAGGATTACGCCAATCCCCACACCCGACAACAAATTCAGATTTACCCCGAGATCCCTGACGGTCCCATCAGCGAGATCTGGCATGCAGAAAAGTGGCAAAAAGAAATAGATCCCCGACTCCTCACTCCTATGTATGCAGACGGAGATCACCATTTCTACGTGCTGGAGTATGCACGGTTGAGAGATGGGAACCTAGTCGTTCCCGTCCGATGGCTCACCCAGAAGGGTCAGGTCAAGGCAGACGCCTTCGAGGTTAGGTACCTCCCAGGTGGGACCGTGTCCATCAACACCAGTGAAACCATCCGTATCGATGCCTCGGATCTGAAAGACACATATCCGGACCTCGTTGCCGAAGGAGCAGTTCCGAACTGTAGTGATGGTAAATGACTTCTTGACCCACTCTCGCCCCTAATGCAGATACTGAGAAATGGTACAGACGCATCGAAGGAATTGGTGGCACAGATGCCGAATCCTGACCGAAAGACTGCTGACGGCTTACCCCTCTACACGAGCTTTGTCGACTACTTTGGCGACGACGTATCTGGAAACCGCTCAAAGTCGTGGAATAAACACTGGAATTCCTATTGCTCTCATCGTAACCTCCCCCGAAAGGTTGTGTCACAGCCATTCCATGTACACTTTGTTGCGACGAGTACCGGTGCGACGGTACCGGAACAGCTGCAAACATTCATCGGGACCCTTAAGTAAGCTACACTCTTTTGTAGTCGAGATTTCTTCAACTTCTAACAAAATCTAACTACACGCGACGAAGGCAAACACACAGCGAACCCATGGTTGTGTACGATGCAAGTATCGGGGGGCTGGCGAAGGTCCGCCTCCAGTTAAATTCAGACCCATCCGATAACCCAATGGCAAGCGAAATTGCGGGGCACATTGGTGGGAAGGGAAATCACTTCTGCCGGAAGTGTAATGTTGGAGGTACGATGCTCGAGAAAGAGATGGACGACGGGTATCACGATCTATTCTCGGTTCGTCGTAAACCTTCACCACATGGGACCCAGCTGATGCCAATCCCAGCCAGGGAAGCCACGGAGTTCAGATGAGATTGCCACTGGCCTGGAGAAGGAACTCAGGCTCGCATGCTCAGGGGTCAAGTCGGGTATCACGAAGGAGCAGGCAACAACCGGCATCAAAGACGGATACACGCAGTTCTGGATCGAGCAACTCCTATCTCGAGCGAAAGAACTCAAGAATCAACGTAAGAGTCCAATCGAAATCCGGGACGAGCTTTTACGCTGGGTGGACGAGAAAATGGATACCATTAGGAACGAGATATTCACGATGAAAGGTATCGGCACAAACTTTGATCCATGGCATCCAACTCATCCGTTAACATTCTTGCTAGGATTCGACCCGACACAAGACTCTCCAGTCGAAATTCTTCATACAATCCTGCTTGGAGTGGTAAAGTATGTCTGGTACCTCAGTCACACAAAGTGGACGGATGAACAGAGGCAGACATACACAACCCGGCTGCAGGCAACAAATATTGACGGACTCAGCATACCTCCAATTCGCGCGGGCTATATCATGCAGTATGCTAACTTGTTAATCGGACGCCAGCTGAAGGCCATTGGGCAGACCAACGCATTTCTGGTGCACGACATTTGCGAACCAAAGATATTCTCTCTCTGGAAGGCGGTTGGCGAGCTCATGGCTCTGTTGTGGGTCCCTGAAATTGACGATCTGGAACGGTATCTGGTAAGTTGTCTTCTTGAGGATATCATGACCCAATCAAACCAGCTTTTCACAGGACGATGTCGAAGTCGCGGCGAGCAACGTCATCGATACCTTCGCGTCTATTGATCCGACGAAGATTCTCACAAAGGTCAAGCTTCACCTGCTCACACATCTACGAACAGACATTCGTCGGTTCGGCCCATTAGTGGGTTGCTCGACTGAGGTGTTCGAGTCGTTCAATGCCGTCTTTCGACAGTGCTCAATCCTGTCCAACCGTCAAGCACCGAGTCGTGATATCGCTATTCAGTTTGGAAAGCAGGAGGGCTTCAAGCACCGGGTGATGGGCGGGTGGTGGAAAGCGAACAACGAGGACTGGGTTCAAGTTGGGCCGGGAATCAAACGCTTCGTCGCCAACAACCTGGAAATTTTGGAGAACGTGGGATTGTCTTCAAAAACTCCGGATAAGCCTGGTATGTCACAATTACTCTTGTATCCAGGGTCGAACTGACCATGGACCCATGTCCCTCCAGGGACCGTCAGGTTGGTTGCGTATGAGAACAAGCGCGGTCAGCCCCGACAACGTAACCAGGTGTCATGGGAAACCACAAAAGCTTCATGCGCGACAAACTCCACCCCTTTCCTTCACATGCAGAACAAACCGCTCTTCCCTGTTCAGTATCTAGTTGCAAGGTCGTCCGATCGTTGCGAGGTCGGTTCGTGGGTTGTAGCGCGCTCACCACAATATGTGCGTATCTGGTATCCGCAACGTATCAGCCGTGCGCCGAGCTCACATACAACAAACAGAACTCAGGGAGAAATGTATATGGCCAGATCGTTGAGATCGTCGCCCCATTAACCTCAGGGAAAGGGGCGGTTGCCGTGCTTGATTTATTTGGTCTTAAGGCATCCCGCCACCCTATCTTCGGCATGCCAGTCCTTTCACGTTCCCTGGACTGCAATTCCTATCTCATAGTCAATGTAGAGGTGAGCCAAACGCGTGCTCCAATTGGATTAATTTGTAACCGACCAACAGGATGTCGAATTCCTGTTCAACACTCAACACGACTGTGCTACAGCCAAATGCACCGCCAGCAAACACGTTCCACGACGGCAGGAAAGGGTTGAGCTCGATGAAACAGAACCTATAATCGAGCACCAGCCGTTAGATGTGTATGTGATCAACACCCACTCTCTGCACAATACACACCTGCTGCGAAGATCTCTGCCCCGTGACCTGATTGCACCAGTACCATTCATCGACCCAAACCGACGTCAGGCCGAACACGCAAAGCTCGCAGCGGAGTGGAGGGAGAACCCGAAAAGCTACACAGCTCAGGGGCGGGCTCGGGAGAAGAAACGGGCCGAGATGGACGCAACGAAAGGAAAGAAAAAGACGCACCGGGGGCGAAAGCAGTCAGGCAATGAGGCTTATGGAGGGTGGGAAGATCTGGGCCCGAAAGAGGAGGTGAAGGAAGAGATGGTGTTGCTCTCTGAGCTCAGCGAACCGCTTCCGTTCCTTGCTGGCGCCTACGAGAACGCGGGGGGTAGTCAGCTTGGGTACGATGTGGCGGGACTCGACTAATAGTGTCCCTAGGATCTATGACTTACTAGGCACTGGTAAATTGACACCGGGATGATCTGGAGGCGGCGACCGCATTGGAATCGGTGTGCTGGCAGGACAGACTTGGTCAAGTGGACCGGAGTTGGTAGTACCGGTGTCCTAAACCTCCGCTTTGAATGTCGCAAGCGAAGAGGTGCAAGGAAGGGTGGCACCCGTATTGAGGACAGTGAGACAGAGTGAGGCCGGCGAGTGTGATGAACGCGCCGATTGCCACGGGGATCGTACATAACGCGTGACAACCAAAGGAGACGTGAGGCTTGAGTTCACCAAACCTGGCCACTGTGTCACCAGGGTGCAATTTTATCGTACGGGAGGGTTATATACGCCTAAGTAATCATACCAAAACCAACCCGGGAGATTGGCGGTTCGGGGATATGGCTGGGAGACCGGCAAACGCAAAACCTGCCATGATCCTGAAACAACCAATCGGGAAGCCGCTCCAGCTGGGATCTGACTGGAGAACCCAGGGGACGCTGCCCCGGGGACCCCGGCGCTCCAAGCTGCACCCTGAAGGGGGCAATAGGTCAATCGCTGAGGGGATCCCCTGTGTGACGCCATCGGCCTCCGACGGGACCAATCCCGTGGGGTACCGGACGGCCATGACCGAACTGGATCCACAGGTGACTATTTTTGTTGTGTAATGTCTAGCTTTTTGGTGGAGGTCTGCACTCCGCTGTCTCGGACCCGCTAACGGTGATATCCGAGTCCGAGTTCGAACCCCGATGGTCGATTGCGGCTAGTCCGAGTAGGTAATCTAGATCTCAGAGCAAAAAGAGAGTGGCTTGAGCCACCGCTGTTAACCGTTGCACGAACAGGCCAATGGGGATTTTTGGAATAAGTAGAATATAAGTTGATTCAAATCTCAAGTGCCGGAGTCGTGTCCCACTGCGTGTGCTCGGCTCGTCCCCTCGGCATGAGTCTCCCGCGTGTCCTGCGGCCACGCCGCATGGGTCCCACGTGTGTGTGTGTGTGTGTGTAAATCTATTAAAGTCAAGCGCAGCTCGGTGGCCAGGTGACTACCTACAACTACCTAGGATTTCCGTTTTCTAGCACACAGCTAAACTATAAGCAAAACCTCCATGGAGGTACCCAAGGGCTAACTAAGAGTCCGCAAGAGTTAAAAGGAAAAATAAAATATGGTCCGTCTACCGAGAAGGGTGGGTCCGAAGACCGAGGCGGCGTTGGCCGCGAATGGCGGTGGCAGCGCGACGACCAAGCTTGGGGGCGAGGTGAAGCAGAAGCCTGGTGGGTGGCAACGTGTCGACCAAGCTTTGGGGGCGAGGTGAGGCAGAAGCCGGAGTGGTGTGGTCTGTAGACCATGTGGGGTTCGGAGGCCGCGCGTCAGCAGGGCGCTTGAAGCTCGAGTGACGTGTCGGCGTGGACCGGAGTCCGGATGGGCGTCCCGTTCGACGATGGCAGTGAGCCTCCGGATAGGTTCTTGACTAAACGAGGAAGTCCGAGTTACACTCGAACCGACCCGTAGCCGGATAAATCCTCGGGTTGCCGGGGGTGTCGAGGGGATGGGGGAGGGGTGGTGCCACCTGTGTGAGGTCAGGCAGCGGCATGCGGTGAGCATGGCGTGGGGACGCCGGCAAGAAAATATTTAAAAAAAAGGACGGCGTGGGGGGGAACAAAAGAGGGGATGGAAAGGGAGGCGAAATGAGACGGGGTATTAAAGTGTCCGTGACCCTGAAACGAGTGACAAGAAAAGAAATGAAAATGAAAAAACAGGGGCGGGCGCGAAGTGTCCGGATGGCCGATCCGCCGGCCGCGAGGTGTCCATCAGGGACTCCCCACTCACCATGAGGTACTCACTATACCTCGAGGACACAGGACGATAAGCTCACCAGTGCCAGAGCCATACCGAGCACAGTGCACAGGATCGGCGTCGCCATTACAGCATACCGAGAGCCCAGAGTGACCGCGACAGGGAGGATTAGCAGGTCGGCCATTACAGCCCGGCAAGCAGCGATCCACGCCGAGGAAGGAGGGAGTTGGGAGAGGGAAAGACAGGTGATGACTAACCCGTCAGTTCACGGCTTATGACCAGACGTCGAATCCGCCACGGATTCTCAGAGGTTGGTAGTAACCCCTTTAGACGTCCTACCGTCGAACTCCCATCGTTAGAACCCAGGTACTGTTGGCTGACCATCGTGTGATTCCGGTTTTGTATTCGCCGGCACGACGAGCCCGCCTAGCATTGCTGAGTCCCCTCGACCCCCCCGTCGACGAGAAAAGCCGTCCTAGCTAGTGCTAAGCCCCTTGCGAGACCTAGACGGCGTCCTACTCGAGCAGGCCACACCGTGGGAAAAACCCCACTAGATGGTGGTAAGTGGAAGAGAGCGGATGGCATGGGTCCCACGTGCATCCCACTTCACTCCGTCCTCACTCATCTTCCGGACAAGTTTACACCGGGTTCCCGCTCCCATTCCGGGGACATCTTGTCTTTTCGTTTCCCGAGACCCCTCAACAGCTTGGCGCGGCCCTCCGAAGGAGCAAATGGGGTGTTTCAACGGGAGTGTCAACCGCTATTGGTTTTTTAGTCCCCGGTTGGTTCGCTCCCGTGAGTCGATTGTTCTGGAACCCTGTGCAATGACCGTGTCTGATGATATGTCTTTATTCCTTCACAACTAGGCTGGAATCCAACCATTCGCAACCAAACCGCAGTCCTCCACTCACCACCAACATCACGAACTACTACCGCCGCAACACTCAGCACACGTTTTTGTTCAGGAAGTGTTATTGTTGCCGTTGCGAGACCTTGGTGGACGGACCAGCGAATGAACTGTAGGTACGTGCGTTCTGACTCTCCATCCTCTCCACGGCAGTCCGCATCCTTTCTCACTCAGGAATAGTGATCACATCAACTACTACACTGGGCCAGTTCGTCAGGGACCCGCATCATTCCAAGGGCGTCAAACGCGACCGCACCACGCCTCCAGTGCTTACCTTGCGGGGACGGTCTCGATTCCACCAACACTACTGTGAGGAGGCTGAGGAGTACAGTAGGGGTTCACAGAGGAACGCGACGAGGATCCGGATCAATCGTCGTGAGTGTCGTATGGAGGTGCTCCAATATGCATGTGCTAACTTGATCACGGGTTGACATTTCCTCCAGTCTGACCTGAATAACGAGACCACAGCCCTGCCCCGGCAGCGTGCTTTGAGGATTGGACCGCGAACACATATGCAGATTCGCCTAGAAGCTTGCGACTATGGCTCTTGTAGCACATTCAATGACAAACCCTTTTTCATCCACGCTTGCAGTATATGTCTGCCGTTTGGAACTTTGGCAGTGGGCAGGGCACGGTTAGACCCAGCTAAGAGTGGTAAACTTGCGCTTTGAGAATGCAGAGCTCGTGCGGGCTTCTCGTGTTTAGGGCTCGGCCCCTAACCGCGATCTTCCATCCCCGACATCCAACAGCCTCCGCGCCCTCTACACCACCGGTCCGTGAGTATCGGTTATCATCACAGAGAGCATCCGCATGGTTCTTTTGAATGGTATGTCCATCACGACTGAGTCCAGCCAATCCTCATCCTCATTCGTTCTTCTTGGCTAGCTGACCTCCTCGTCCTAACAACACATCCGCTCTCAATCCGGTACCATCCACAACATTTGATTCATTCTGCTACACCTCCTACCTCCCCCGCTACCCACAGCCATGGAACCAAATGCGCGGTGTCGAGTTCTTACCTTTCCTAGTCTGGGGTAGACTAGTCCAGGAGGTCAGGCTGCACGGGTTTTCTGATTCCGGTGCTCACCTGTTGAGTTCGTTGAAGGTTTATTAATAGTTCTTCAAGGGT
>Ga0307516_10004621_pt1 | contig 16891 bp, 12 predicted proteins | sample 19_EM_MG_FD_203310 | JGI IMG/M metagenome (GOLD analysis project Ga0307516, IMG submission 203310) | Populus trichocarpa ectomycorrhiza microbial communities from riparian zone in the Pacific Northwest, United States - 19_EM | ecosystem: Host-associated > Plants > Roots > Unclassified | place...
GGCAAGCCGAAGGTGAACGCGTTCAAGACCACGGCCAGCGTGCCGGCCTCGACGCCGGTATCGATCAAGGTGTCCAAGGAACTCGGCGCACGCGGATTCAAATTCGTCGGCCCGACCATCGTCTATGCCTTCATGCAGGCCACCGGCATGGTCAACGACCATCTGGTCACGTGCTTCTGCCACGAGAATTGCAGCGGCCAACATCGCAAGCCCCGCCTCAAGGTCAAATGACGGCAAGAAAGACTGCAGGCAAATCGACTGATGTTTCAACCCGTGCCTGGCAGCGCATGCTGTCGGGACGGCGGCTCGATCTGCTCGACCCCTCGCCGCTCGATATCGAAATCGCCGATATCGCCCATGGGCTGGCGCGCGTCGCGCGCTGGAACGGGCAGACCAGCGGCGCGCATATCTTTTCGGTGGCGCAGCACACGCTGTTGGTGGAAGCGGTGCTGCGCGAGCAGATGCCGCGTGTCGATCTGAAGTTCAGGCTCGCCGCGCTGCTGCATGACGCGCCTGAATACGTCATCGGCGACATGATCTCGCCGTTCAAGGCCGTGCTCGGCGGCGACTACAAGGTGGTGGAGAAGCGGCTGCTGGCAGCGATCCATATTCGCTTCGGCCTGCCGCCGGTGCTGGCCGACAATATCACGCTGGCGATCAAGGCCGCCGACCGCGGTGCCGCCTATCTCGAAGCAACGCATCTGGCGGGCTTTGCGGAAGCGGAAGCCAGGCGCCTGTTCGGCAAGGATCCCGGTTTGCCCGAGCCGACGGTGCGCGAATATCTGACGCCATGGACCGCGGCGAAGGCGGAGAAGCAGCTTCTGGCGCGATTTAGCGCGGTCTCATCTTCGTAAATTTGACTTGACGCCATTGCGGGCTCGATGCCGTCGCAAATCTCCAAACTGAATATTTGATGAACGCAAAAAAATTTATGCGCGTTTGCGCACGCGCGCGCGTGAGATGAGTCACATCGAGCGTGAACGCAAATCCCTATCAACGACTCCAAGAGACAAGTGACGGCTCTTTGCGGAGCCTGAACAAACATTCAGACTCATGGAGAGAGAAAATGGATACCGCATCTGCAATCGAAACCTCGATCGACAACGCTGACGTTCTGCCCAGGCCCGATGAAGCCGCCTCACTGAGCTACATTGAGTCCGATGATGCCACGCTGGCAAATGGCGCAGTGGCACCGGACACGCTTCAATTCTGGGAGTCCGAGCACACGCGCCCCGACTTTCAACAAGGCGGCAGCGGAAACGAGGAACTCATCGCGGCCACCGAAAGCTATCTCGGCAAGTGCATGCGCCATCCTTATCTTCCGGTCTCCGAAATCCGCACGCAGCAATTTGCCCGCATCAAGGAACTGGTCGAACTCGCCTACCGGGACATTCCGGTTTATCGCGCCAAGTATGATGCGGCCGGGTTCAAACCGCAGCATCTGCGCGACTTCGACGACATCCAGAAGATTCCGGTCATCACCAAGCCGGAACTGGTCGCAGCGTTTCCGGATCAGTGCGTCAACAAGAAGTATAGGAGCGAAGACTTGTTTCCGACGCGCTCGTCGGGCTCTTCCGGCCAGACGCTGCTGATCCGCGTCGATTACGACGCGATCCTGACCGACACCATCCAGGGCGTTCGGCAGTTCGCGATGCAGAGCGGCGGAAATTACCAGGAGGCCGATCTGCTCGCCCACGTCTACACCGTGCCGTGGTGGTTCGACTCGATCGGCGGCAAATATCCGACCGCGTTCGTTTCCAACATCATCCCGCCGGCCCGCGTCGCGCAGCACCTGCGTTACCTCGGGCCAAAGCTGCTCTCGCTCTATCCCTCGAGCCTGGAAGCGTTGATGCCGCATGTGGATGAATTCCGCTCATCGCTCAAGGTGGCGGTGACGCATTCGGAATATTCCTCGCGCGCCGCCCGTCAGGAATGGGCGCGTCAGCTCGGCGTGCCGGTGCTCGACGAATACTCGTCCGAGGAAGCCACCCGTATCGCGCTCGAAATGCCCAACGGCAATTATCACGTCTGCGAAGACACCGTGCATCTGGACGTGCTCGATCCCGTCACCATGGAGCCTCAGATCCCGGGCCAGTCTGGTGTTGCCGTCATCACCAACCTGCTCAACGAGGCGATGCCGTTCATCCGCTACGTCCAGGGCGACTACATCACCCAGCCGGTCAATCCGGAACCCAGCGACATCAACTGGTCGCAGATCGCCAGCATCGACGGTCGGCTCAACGATGCCTTCATCAACCGCGCTGGCCGCAAGGTCCCCGCCGGAAGCATTCTGGATGCGACCTATCGCTGGATGTTCGACTGCAACCTGCATCTGGCACAGTTCGAAATCGTGCAGCACGGGTTCGATCTGGTCGAGGCCCGTGTCGTGCTCGGCAACGATAATCCGCTGTCGCGGCTGAAAGGCTCGATCCCGCATCTGGAAGATCTGCTCGCGGCGTGTCTGGAGCATCCTGTAAGGGTCATACCCACCGTGCTCGAGGCCTTTCCGCCGAAGACCGGCAAGCGCCGGCCGATTCGCCGCGAAATTCCGGGAACCTGAAAGGTGAATGCCGTGAGGGACTCATTGAACCGGATCGCGGCCATGACGGCGCGCTACTATTACGTGCTGCGTTCGTCATGGCTGCGGCTGCTGGAGCTGATTTATTGGCCGGCAATGCAGATGCTGGTGTGGGGATTTCTCTACACCTATCTCTATGACAGCAAATCCTCGATGGCGAGCACCGCCGGGTTGCTGCTTGGCGCCGTGCTGCTGTGGGACGTGCTGTTTCGTGGCCAGCTCGGCTTTACCTTCACGTTCCTGGAGGAGATCTGGTCGCGCAATATCGCGAACCTGATGATGAGCCCGCTGAAGCCGGCAGAGCTTGCCGCTTCATTGATGCTGATGAGCCTGATCCGGCTGCTGATCGGCACCATACCCGTCACCATCCTGACGTGGCTGCTGTTCGGCTTCAACATCTACGCGCTGGGATTTGGACTGCTCGCGTTCCTCGTCAATCTCGTGCTGACGAGCTGGGCGATCGGGCTGGTCGTATCCGGGCTGGTGATCCGCCAGGGACTTGGCGCGGAGAGCCTTGCCTATTCGATCATGATCCTGCTGCTGCCGCTGTGCTGCGTCTACTATCCGGTGGGGGCGCTGCCGGTATGGCTGCATCCTGTCGCCTGGTCGCTGACGCCGACCTATGTGTTCGAAGGCATGCGGGCGGTGCTGCTCGATGGCGTCTTCCGCGCCGACCTGATGGTCGAGTGCCTGGCGCTCAACGCGGTGTATCTCGGCCTCGGCTTCACGACATTCATCCTGCTTTTGGGCAGCGCACGCCACAAGGGTGGCCTGCTCACCATGGGCGAATAACGCCAAGGAAAACACCATGAACAACATCGAAAAAATCACGCCCGACAAAAACGCCAGAGCGGCGACGGGCACACTTGCCGCGATCCATCCGCCGACGGAGGCCAAGCTTGAAGCCGAGCCGGCGATCGCACTCGAAGACCTGTGCAAGAAATATGGTTCGCACTGGGCCGTCGATGAGGTGAACTTCATCGTCCCGAAGGGCTGGACCGTCGGCCTGCTCGGTGGCAACGGCGCCGGCAAGACCACCACCATCGCCATGATCATGGGGCTGGTGATTCCAACCGCCGGCCGCGCCAAGGTGCTCGGCTGCGATATGGCGCGGGACCGCCACAAGGTCCTGGGCCGGATGAATTTCGAAAGCCCCTACGTTGCGCTGCCGGGAAGGCTCACGGTGCGCGAAAATCTTAACGTATTCGGGCGGCTCTACGGCGTGCCTGACGTCAATGCGCGTATCGAGGAACTGATCGAGGACTTCGATCTCGGCGATATCCTGGACCGGGCGACGGGGCGGCTCTCGGCGGGCCAGAAAACCCGGGTATCGGTGGCCAAGGCCTTGATCAACGACCCGGAAGTTCTGCTGCTCGACGAGCCGACGGCTTCGCTCGATCCCGACCGCGCCGAATGGGTGCGCAGCCGGCTGCGCGCCTATCAGGCGCGCCGTGGCGCCACCATCCTTTTGTCCTCGCACAACATGCCGGAGGTCGAACAATTGTGTGACTTCGTCGTCATCATGAGCAAAGGTCGCGTCGCCGCGATGGGACGCCCGCACGAGCTCGTCGAACGCTTCAAATGCGCGGACCTCGACGAGGTCTTCATCTACCTGGCGCGGGCCGCGTGATGCCGCTTTTCCACAAACCGGAGGCGAGCCTGCGCACCAAGCAGGAGGGGCGGATCAGGATTCGGCGCGAGAGGCGCGCCGACATTGCCGCCCGCGAACAATTGCTCGATGCCGCGTTCGGCGCCGGCCGTTTCGCCAAGAGCTCGGAACGGTTGCGCGAGGGCCGCGTGCCCGCCAGCGGCCTGGCTTTTGTGGCATCGGATGGCGACCGCATCATCGGCACCATCCGGCTGTGGTCGATCACGGCCGGGCCGACCCGACCGTGCCTGCTGCTCGGTCCGCTCGCGGTTGCATCCGACGCGCAAAGCCGGGGAATCGGCGGCGCCTTGATGCACCACGCCTTGCGCAAAGCGGCGTCGCGTCGATACAGCGCCGTACTTCTGGTCGGCGATATCGGCTATTACCGTCGCTTTGGCTTCTCGTCAGAGCGGACCGGCGCGCTGTACATGCCCGGCCCATTTGAGCGCGAACGCCTGCTCGCCTGCGAACTCGTGCCGGGCGCACTCAAAGGCGCGCGCGGACTGATTGCCATCAATCGCCCGCCGCGGTCGGGATTCTCCGCCATCATGGATAGTGTGGATTGCAGCGCGCCTGCGATCCCACGCATGGCGTAGTACACTCTTGCCGGCGTTCAGTCATCCCACCTCGTGCCGCGTTGCGTGCAGCGCGAACGCTCCCATCGGACACCGGTTTTGGTCCTGCCCGGTTGCTTCAGCGAGGTTTGTTGCATACCTTCGTCAAATCCATTGTCATCTTCCTTTCAGACGACATCATAACTTGGCAGACGCAGGAGAAGTTGGTGGCTGCGCGATTGCTCTTGACGAACGCGGGTAATGCTCCGGGTAACAATCTGGCCCGCAGCCTGCGAGCGGGCGACGAGCCCGTCTTTATTGTTGGCTGCAATGACGATCAATTCGCGCTGAAGAAATCCGACGCCGATCGAAATTACGTCATACCGCCCGCCGAACACCCGGAATGGGCCGGGGTGCTGCGGTGGATCATGAAGACGGAACGTCTCGATCTTATTATTCCGACTGCCGATCCCGACGTTGAGAGTTTGTCGCACGCGCGGAAGCCGCTGGGCGAGTACCTGTTCCTGCCAAACGCATCCGTTCTCGATGTCTGCCGCGACAAGTACCGTCTGATTTCATTGCTGCGCCGCAACGGAATCGACGCGCCAGCGAGCTATCCGGTGCGGGACCTGAAGCAGGTCACCAGGATCTTCCAGCAGTTGAAGGGCGGCAGGCCGCTATGGTGCCGGGTCCGGAGCGGGGCCGGCGCGCTCGGCGCCCTGCCGGTCCGGACGCCCGAGCAGGCACGCAGCTGGATCCGGTACTGGAAGGAGATGCGGGGCGTGCCGGTCTCGGCGTTCGTGCTCTCGGAGTACCTGCCGGGCCGAGATTTCGGCTGCCAAAGCATCTGGAAGGACGGCAAGGTAGTGCTGATCAAGACATACGAACGGCTTTCCTATCTTGGCTTGGGGAGCCAGCCGTCGCAGGTCTCCTCCGTGGCCGCGCTGGCAAAGACCGTGTTCGAATCGAAAGTCGTGGATACGTGCGTGCGGGCGATCCAATTGATCGACGCGAAGGCATCCGGCGTTTTCAGCGTAGATTTGAAAGAGGACATGCGAGGCGCGCCCTGCATCACGGAGATCGGCGTCGGCAGGTTTTCGTCCGCCACCAACATTTTCGATCTGGTCGGCAAGCACAACATGGCGACGACCTTCGTCCGACTGGCGCGAGGCCTGCGGGTCAAAATCGACGACAGCTATGATGCCGCACCGGACTGGTACATGCAGAGAGACCTCGATGGTCCGCCGCGCATCTTCCACGCCTCCCAATTCGCTGATAACATTCGCAGCACTTGGCATGGGGCAGCCTCGGGTCGGGGCCGCTTGAAAACAACGAAAAGGGGCAAAAGCGGATGGCGTACATTCGGGTCAACAAGAAGGTAAGCACGACAGGCCGCACCTATCTTCGGGTCGCGGTCACGCCCAAGAGCGCAGAGGGCAAAACGATGCTTCGTCAATTCGAAGCGGGAGTAAGGGACTTTGAGAAAAAGTGGACGGCGACCGCGGCCGCAAGAAAGGACCGTCTTGCAAGAGAGGCAAGACAGAAGGCCGCCAAAAAGAAAGCCGCCAAAAAGAAAAAGTAAGGATCCGATCCGGGATCCGGTCGTCACCGCTATCGTAATCGATGGAGGCCTCGATAGCCATGAGCTTGAGGCCCTTCAACTTGAGCTGCGGGCGCTTGCCAGTTCTTGCGGACTGGAGGTGACCGCGCTGGAAATTGCGGCTCCGGACGTCAAGACCAGGGCCGCGAGGCGTGGCTAGAGCGAGATGACTTTTCTTCGAAACGTCATCGCGCGCTATCTTTTTGTTTGAACATGATCTCCGCGCAAACGCGTTTTCCGGATCATGCTCTAGGTGGGCGAAGCAAGCTGCGACTCGGCCTGCTCCAGCCAGGATTGCATGCCGAGTTGCCGGAACAGGGCAGCTGCCGTGTTGAACTGCTGCTCGGCGCTGCCATGCTGACCGGCCGATCTGCAGCGTTTTCCAAGCCCGAAGTGACACTGAGCCGCCAGCGGGCGCAGATCGAGTTCCTCGGCTAGTCGGATAGCGTGGAGAAAATTTGTCTCGCTCTCGTCAAAGAGAGAGGCGTCACCCACTCCGCGCTCGGCAAGCAGCCGGAGCGCATGGACCTCGTGCCCGCACTCACCCTTCTCGCGGGAAAGCAGCAGCGCATGACGGCCGCATCGCTCGGCGTCGGCAGGGCGGTCGCCCCGAAGATATGCTTCGCCCAGGCGGACCAAAATCATGGCGTAGCCACCCAGACGATGCATTGTGCTTGCCTCGCGTTCGGTTTCCTCCAGCAGGAGGATCGCCTCGTCAGCGCGACCGGCCATGCAATAAGCATGTCCAAGCGATATGCCGAACAGCGGGAGCATCAACGGAAGCGTCCATGATCGGCAAACATCAAGACCTTGTTCGAGGACGGTGATGCTTTTGGACACCTCGCCCTGAAGCGCGAGGACAATACCCTTGCAGTAGTAAGAAAAGGACAGGCTGTAGACGTGGTTGGCAGCTTCGGCGATTTCCACAGCCTCTTCCGCGCAGCGTGCAGCCCGCTCAAACTCGCCGAGCTCGGCGAGCGAACAGGCAAGATAGCCGCGCATGAATGCGCCAAGAACTCCGGTCGTTCCCATCGTCTCGGTAGCGATATCTCCACGAAGGCGCTCGACGGCGGCATCCAATATTTGTGACGAGCGATGATGGTCTCCTCTTGCGGCAAAAACCGCGGCGAAGTGTCCGCTGGCCACCATCCGAAGCGATAGGTCGTCCAAATCCTCCGCAATCGCCATTGCGCGTTCGCCGGCGTCACCGGCGGGACCGAGGTCCCCCATCAGCCGGTAGTATTGGCACAGGAACGATAAAGCCTGACCAAGCCTTCGCTTGTCGTCGAGCTGGGTAGCCTGCACCTGCACCTTCTGGAGGTGATCGAGGCATTTCTCAAGATGGCCCAACGGATGAAGAGAGTTTCGCAGATCGAAGCGAATATCGATCGAAAGTTCGATATTCTCCTTGGTTTCCGGCACCTTCTCGAGGATGGAGAGCGCCTGTTCGAACCAGACCCGCCCGTTCTCCAGCGCCGAACGCGACAGCGCTTTCTGTCCGGCCTGCCGCAAGTATCGAACCGCTTTCTCCAGCAGCTCACCACGAACGGCATGCTGCGCCAGCCGCTCAATATGCTCGCCGAGCCGGTCCCGATACAAAGTTTCTATCGCGTTGACGAGCCGCGCATGGAGCGAGCTCCGCCGTGCCCGGAGCAGCCCATTGTAGGTCACTTCATGCGTAAGTGCGTGGGTGAACGAGTACTCAACATCCGGATAAACGCCGGTCTCAAACAGAAACTCGGCCGTCTGCAAGTGTTCGAGCGCATGATTGAGCGCTTCTTCGGTAAAATCGGACATTGGCCGAAGCACCGCCAACGGGATTTCGCGGCCCACGACGGAAGCGACCTGGAGTAGATTCTTGTCGCCAGGAAGAAGCCGATCTATGCGCGCTGCCAGGATAGCCTGTACCGTAGGCGGAACCTGAATGTTTCCAATCGGACGCATCAGCCGGTAATCACCTCGTTCTCCCGACAAGGCCTGTGTTTCCACCAGGGCCCGTACCGTTTCCTCGAGGAAAAAGGGATTTCCGCCCCGCACGATCAGAAGCTGTTTGAGCGGCGCAAGCTCGGGATCCCGACCAAGCAGCACTTCCAGCAGATCCTTTGTTTCCTGGGTCGGCAGCGTACTCAGCCGAATCTCACAATAGTTTTGCCGGCTGCTCCAAATGTGTTGGTACCCGGGACGATAGGTGGCCAGCAGCAGCACACGGGTCGAGCCGAGAGCTCCCGCCAGGGCGTCGAGCAACGCCTGCGTTTCGTTGTCTACCCAATGAAGGTCTTCGAAGATCAGGAGAACCGGCTGCTTGCGGGCTGCCTGTAGCAGCAGACCCCTTACGGCATCGAGACAACGACGGCGGCGTTGAGCTGGATCGAGCGCGTCCCAGCCGGCGTCGTCGATCGGCAGATCGAGCAGGGCCAATATCGCGGGAAGCATCGGTTCGAGCTCTTCGTCGAGCGAGAGTGTTTTCTCGACCACCTTGCGGCGGATTTCCTGGCGGTCGTCCCGATCCTGAATCGCAAAATAGCTCTTGAGAAGTGCTACCACCGGTAGATAGCTCGTCGATCTGCCGAGCGAGACCGCTGTGGTCTCAAGCACCAGCCAGCCAAGCAGCCGATGCGAGTGGGTGAATTCATAAAGCAGACGCGATTTTCCGACACCGGCCTCGCCAACAATCGCCACCAATTGCCCCAACCCCGTGCCGACGAGTTGCTGTGCGCGGCGGAGCCGATCCAGTTCGGCCTCGCGGCCAACGAACTGGGTCAAGCCTCGAATGCTGGCGGCCTGCAAGCGGGTATGCGCGGGGCCCGCGCCGATGAGCTCATAGACCTCCTCGGGCGCGGTAAGCCCTTTTATCGGCTGCGGACCGAGAGACCGCGTCGTTATATAGCCTTCCGCCAGACGGATGGTCTTCGCCGTCGTCAGGATCGAGCCGGGCTGCGCCATCTGCTCCATGCGGGCCGCCAGATGCGCGGTCTCGCCAACGACGGTGTATTCCATATCGAGGTCTTTGCTGATGGCGCAGACGACAATTTCCCCCGAGTTGATCCCAACGCGAATCTTGAGCGGCTGTTCGGTGCGGTCCACCTGTCCGGCGGCGGCCGATTCCTGGATCATCAGTGCGGCGTAACAGGCGCGCACGGCATGATCCTCATGGGCCAATGGCGCGCCGAAGATCGCCATGATCCCATCGCCCAACAGCCTGTTCACCGTCCCCTCATAATAGTGGACGGCTTCGATCATCTGCTCGAGCACGGGATTGAGGATCGCCTGCGCGCTCTCGGGATCCTGGCCGGAGATCAGCTCCAATGAGCCCGTGATATCCGCGAACAGCACGCTCACCTGTTTTCGCTCGCCGTCAACCTCGGCCCTGGAAGTGAGGATTTTTTCAGCGAGGTGGCGGGGAGTCAGCGGTCTCAGCGCCATCGAGCGCGACGACAGGAATTTTGGCGCGCTCAGACCGGTGGGATGGCTGCATTCCGAGCAGAACTTGGCCGTCGGCGAAATTCGATTGCCGCAATTCACGCAAACAGGATCGAGGGTCGAAGCGCATTCCTCGCGGAACCTCGCTCCCGCACCGTTTTCGTGCTGGCAATTCGGGCAAATCATTAAAACTTCCGAGAAAACTTCCGAGAAAAAATCCCGCAAGCAAAGGTAGCGTCCCGAACCACCGGCAACAAGCCGGTATTTCGGACATCGCTCATCTGGCGAAGACCCGGTTGGCACCGATTGCGGTCATGACGCCGTCGAACGCGGCCAGGGCCGAGAGGCGATTTTTGGCACGATTTGGCGTCCTGCCCACTTGAACGGCGCAGCCGAAGCCGCTTTAACCGCACGGCACGCGGGCCTATAATCGCGACAACCAAGACCGCCCAGGGACCGTCAAGGATCGCCATGATTCACGTCTGCTCGCTCGCCGCCCTTCCCGACACCGTCAAGGCCACCGGCGCCAGCCATATCCTCACCGTGATGGCCGATGTCGACCAGGTGCAGCGGCCGGTGTCCGTGCTCGAGCAAAATCACCTCAAAGTGTCGATGGACGACATCACCGAGCAGATCGAGGGCTTTCTCGCGCCGTCGGATGCGCATATCGAGAAGGTGCTGAACTTCGTCCGCGGCTGGGACCGCAGCGCGCCGATGGTGGTGCATTGCTATGCCGGCATCAGCCGTTCGACGGCGAGCGCCTTTGCCGCGGCCTGCATGCTCAATCCGCACCGCGACGAAATCGCAATCGCGCGGCAGATCCGCGCCGCCTCCCCGATCGCCCAGCCGAACCGGCTGATCGTCAGCCTCGCCGACAAGGCACTGGGCCGCGACGGGCGGATGCTGCGCGCGCTCGACGAGATGGGTCCGGGCAGCATGATCGTCGAGGGCCGCCCGTTCCGGGTCGATATCGAGTAAGCGTGCGACAACGCCGCCCGGGGCCGATTTGAACTTTTAACCGGCAAAACCGCACTCACTGGATTGCGACGGCACGGACGTGACCGGCTACCGGCACGGACGTGACCGGCTACCGGCACGGACGTGACCGGTTAACGGTCCTGCGGGCCCGCCTGGAGGCTTGATGTTCGACAACCCGTTCGATTTGATCCCGATCGCGATTGCAGTCATTGCGTTTATCGTCGCGCGCAAGGCGCTCGATCAGATTGCGGTGCTGCGCAAGCGGCTGGAGACGATCGAGGCGGCCCAAGTGGCTGCGGCAAGGCCCGTACCGCCGCCGCTGCCGCCAACAACGGCCTTCGAACAGACCTCGACGCCTGCCGCACGTTATATCGTACCCGAACCGCCACCAATCGTCCCCGACGTCGAATCCATTGCGCCTGCCGAAACCCCGCCAGCCGTGGCTGCGCAGGAAACTGCCGGTGGTCCGCCGGCACCGCCGCCGCCGTTACCGCAACCCGATCCTGGTTTCGAGGAGACGCTCGGCACCCGCTGGGTGGTGTGGATCGGCGGACTGACGCTGGCACTCGGCGGCTTCTTCATGGTGCGCTATTCGATCGAGGCCGGCCTGCTCGGCCCCGGCGTGCGCACGATTCTGGGCGGCCTGTTCGCGCTGGCTCTGCTCGGCACCGGCGAATGGACCCGCCGCAAGGAAAGCATCTCCGCTATCGAGGCGCTGCCGGTCGCCAACATCCCGGCGATCCTGACCGCCGCCGGCACCGCGGTGATGTTTGCAACGGTCTACGCGGCCTATGCGCTCTATGGATTCCTGGTGCCGGCCACCGCGTTCATCCTGCTCGGACTGGTCGCCTTGGGCACGCTGGCGGCAGCGCTGCTGCACGGGCCGGCGCTCGCCGGTCTCGGCATTGCCGGCGCCTTCGTCACCCCGATCCTGGTTTCCTCCGACAAGCCTGACTTCTGGGCGCTCTACGTCTATCTCGCGGTCGTCACTGCGGCCGCCTTCGGTCTGGCGCGCATGCGGTTGTGGCGGTGGCTTGCGGTCACCACGATCGTGTTCGCGCTGCTGTGGACTTTCCCCTGCCTGCAATGCGGCCCCTCGATGGTCGGCCCGCACGCATTCCATGTGATCGCCGGCTTCATCCTCGCCGCCCTGCTCGTGGTGTGCGGCTTCATGTTCGGTCCGCCGGCGGAAGAAGGCCAGATCGAGCCGATCTCATCGGGCTCGCTCGCGGCCTATCTCGTCGGCGCCACGCTGATCGTGCTGACCAGTTTTCATGCCGACACCGCGATGGTTACCTTCGGCCTGCTGGTGGCCGGCAGCCTGATCGTGGCCTGGCGCTCCGATGCCGCGGCAGGCTCAGTTGGCGCAGCGGCGGCGCTGGTTTTCGTGGTGTTCGCCGAATGGGCGATCCGCGGCAATGCGGACATGCTGGTGCTGCCCGGGGGACCGATACCAGGCATCGGACCGAGCGCCACGGACGGATCGGTGTCACTGCACCTGATATCGGCCGCGATCTTCGCGGCTGGATTTGGCGTCGCAGGATTTTTCGCGCAAGGCCGTTCGGTCAGCGCCATGATTCCTGTGATCTGGTCGGCAGCCGCAGTGTTCACGCCGCTGGCGCTTTTGGTCGCGCTCTATGCCCGCATCGCACATCTCGACCAATCGGTTCCGTTTGCGATTTTGGCCGTGATCCTGGCCGCCGCCTATGCGGCTGCGACCGAGATCCTGACCAAGCGCGAAGATCGCCCGGGCGGGCCTGCCGGAATAGCCCTGTTCGCCACCGGCGCGCTCGCCGCCTTGGCGCTGGCGCTGACCTTTGCACTGGAAAAAGGCTGGCTCACGATCGCGCTGGCGCTGATGTCGCTCGGCACCGCCTGGATATCGATGCAGCGGCCGATCCCGTTCCTGCGCGCGCTGGCCGCGATTCTCGCGGCCATCGTGGTGCTGCGGGTCGGCTACGAGCCACGTATTGTCGGCAGCACCGTCGGCACCACGCCGATCTTCAACTGGCTATTGTGGGGTTACGGCATCCCGGCGGCCTCGTTCTGGGCGGCGAGCATCTTCCTGCGCCGCGGCGGCGACGACGCGCCGCTGCGCACGGTGGAATCCGCCGCCATCCTGTTCACCGTGCTGCTGGCGTTCATGGAGATCCGCCATGCCGTCAACAATGGCGACGTCTATCGCCAGAGCGCCGGCCTCACGGAAGTGGCGCTACAGGCCTGTGTCGCGCTGGCGATGGCGATCGGGCTGGAGCGCTTGCGCATCCGCACCGGCAGCGTGGTTCATACTGTCAGTGCGGGGCTGCTCACGGTGTTTGCGGGTCTTGCGGCGGTGTTCGGTTTGTTGGGACTTGAAAACCCGTTCCTGTGGCCGATCGACGTCGGCGGCGTTATCATCAACCTGCTGCTGCTGGGCTATGCCCTGCCGGCCGTCCTCGCCTTGCTGTTGTCCTATGCCGTCGCTGGCCGGCGTCCGGTCGAGTACGCCAACACGATTGCGGCGGGCGCGCTCATTCTGGCGCTGGCCTACGTGACGTTCGAGATCCGGCGCATCTATCACGGACCGGTCATGGCCACCGGCCCGACCACCGGCGCCGAGCAATACAGCTATTCGATCGCCTGGCTGATGTTCGGCGTGGTGTTGCTTGGGATCGGCATCCTCTTCAACTCGCAGCGCGCGCGGCTGGCATCCGCCGCCGTAATTACGCTGACGATCGGAAAGGCCTTCCTGATCGACGTGTGGACGCTGACGGGCGTCTATCGGGCGTTGTCGTTCATGGGCCTGGGCGTGGTGCTGATGGCAATCGCCTGGCTGTACCAGCGGATCCTGTTCCGCAGGCGGGCGGTGGCGACCGCTCCCGCCGTGCCGACGGGGAGCTAGACTCTTTGTTTTGACGCGTTTTCTTCACGCGAACCGGCATCCACTTCGCTTGAAAACGCTCTAACCGACCGGTCAGGCCGCCCTGACCGAATCGAGGAATTTGCCGACTTCGAGCTTGAGTCGGTTGCTGTCGCTCGACAGCGATTTCGCCGCCGAATGAACCTGCGCCGAGGCCGATCCGGTCTCGGTCGCGCCGTGCTGCACGTCGGTGATGCTGGAGGAGACCTGCTGCGTACCGTGGGCAGCCTGCTGGATGTTGCGCGATATCTCCTGCGTCGCCGCGCCCTGCTCTTCCACCGCCGCCGCAATGGTCGAGGATATCTCCGACATGCGGCCAATGGTGCCGCCGATCTCCTTGATCGCTGCGACCGATTCCTGGGTCGCGGCCTGAATGCCCAATATCTGCTGGCTGATCTCGCCGGTCGCCTTCGCGGTCTGCTCGGCCAGTGCCTTCACTTCCGACGCCACCACGGCAAAGCCGCGGCCGGCCTCACCGGCCCGCGCCGCCTCGATCGTGGCGTTCAAGGCCAGCAAATTGGTCTGTCCGGCAATGGTGTTGATCAATTCGACCACGTCGCCGATGCGGCTCGCCGCCTTCGACAACTCGCTGACGCGGTCGTTGGTCTTCCGCGCCTGATCGACCGCCTCGCTGGCGACGCGGGAAGATTCCTGGACCTGACGGCTGATCTCATTGACCGATGAGCTCAACTCCTCGCTGGCAGAAGCCACCGACCGCACATTGGTCGAGGCTTCTTCGGAGGCCGCGGCAACCGTGGTTGCGAGGCTCTGCGATTGCTCGGCCGCCTTGGTCAGCGTGTTGGCGGAGGCTTCGAGTTCGGTCGCGGCCGAGGACACGGTGTCAACGACCTCTCCCACCGCGCCTTCGAACGCGTTGGCAAGCTCGCGCATATCCGCCTTGCGCTGCGCGGCCTGGCGCTGCCCGGCTGCGAGCTGCTCGGCGCGCAGCCGAGCCGCTTCGATCATGTTGTTCTTGAACACCTCGACCGCACCGGCCATTTCGCCGATCTCGTCCGTGCGGCCAAGACCCGGGATCGCGATCTTGGCGTCGCCGCCGGCAAGCCCGGTCATCGCGGTGACCATCGAAGCGAGCGCCCCTGAGATCGACCGGCCGATCATGAGCGACAGGCCGCACACCAGAATAACCGAAAGCGCAAACGCGATCAGCATCCATGTTCTCACGGACTCGCGAATTGCGGTCTCGCTGGCGTCAGCTTCCTTGTAGCGCCGATCGAGACTCTGCGCGATTTCAACCATCACGGGTTCGAAGCCGCGAAAGATCTTCATCATGTTGTCGTCGTAACCTGCGATCTGCTGGGCCGTCTCGGCCCAGGCCGCAAACTCCTTTTGATAATTTGCAAGCTTAGCGGTGATCTCTGCCACGACCGGCGGAGCGATCGCCACCGCCGCGAGGGCCTTGGAGAACTCCGTCGCGGATTTCTTGATTTCGGCGACGTATTTCTGGTCGCGTCGCATCATGAAGTCTTTCTCGTTCCGGCGCATCATCAGCATCCAGCTGGTCAGACGCGGATCGTCGATCTCCTTGAGCCTGGTTTCGATATCGTGGACGGCGCCGCGCAACGAACCGGACAGACCGAGGGATTCGTTCAGGCCGAGCTTGATTTCCGCAGCCACCAGGCTTGCGAAATCGGCGGCGTATTTCTTAAAGCCGTCATGCGAAAGCTTGACCTTTTCACCGAGTGAGGCGAATTCGCCGGAAATGGTCAACGCCTCCAGCCGACCAAAATCGCGGTCGATTGCGACAACGAGTTCGGCGTGCGCTTTGGCGTAGGATTCATCGCGACGCTGCTGAAAATTCTTTTCGTTGCGGCGCGCCTCGAGCATTTCGATCGAAAGCTGCTTGTTGAGATCGGAGATGGCGCGAGCGTTGTTCGCAACCGATCGCGAAGCATCCTGCGACCAGCTTCCAACCTGATAGATCGCACCGAACGCCAGAAGCCCGATCAGGCCGACAATGCCGATCGCCATGATCTTGTGGGTGAGGCGAATGGAAAAACCGCGCATGGGGAATTCCTAACGATTCATGAATTGGTCCGGTCGCGGACGACGGCAACAAGGCACACCGATGATGCAATTCTAGCCGGCTGAATCTTATGGTTCGTTAACCGTAAGGCCGATTCGCAGCGAAACGCCCGTAAGACTACGTAGAAATGCACGAAAAGCTGCATACTTGGACGCGTCGCGCGTCACGGCCGCAAGCCTGCATCGATTTGAATTGAGGAGGGTGAAGCTGCGAGCGCGGCTAGAGCCTTTTCCGTCTCGATGGAATCGAAACGGGGCTCTACATGCTTGATTTGACGCGTTTTCTTGACGCGAACCGGTTTCCACTTCGCTCGAAAATGCTATCTAATCTAGTCGACGGATTCCGCGACGAGACGGATCCTGAAGACAGGCTTCTTGGCTTCGTCGAGCAGTTCCATCTGCCATTCGGCATTCTGCTTCAGGCTGCGCGAAATGCTGCCGAGCAGGTTGCCGCAAACCTTGGTCATCTCGGCCCAGGCGGCTTCACGGTTCTCGAATTCGGATCCCTGGTCGGACGCACCCGCGTAACGACCATTGCTAATCCGGAAAAAATAAAGCGGCATAACCGATCTCATGTGCGGGCCTGCCCCCGGCCGTGTTGACGACCACGGTGAAGCCAAGTTCGCTACCAGGAAATGAATTAGCCAGACCGTATCACTACGGCTCGGAGTTCCACCGCACCGGATTCAGCCAAATTGGGCCGCCAAACCCCGATCAATCAGTCGAACGGCGCAGTTCCGGCGCGCTTTCCGCTTTCGCCGGCTCCGTCTTGGATTCGGATTTGACCGGCTCGAGCTTGGCGCTCTCGACGGCTGGCGTCTCGACGCGCGCCGATATTTCAGTGCGCGACGCATCGGCCGAGCGCGTCGGTTCGGGCGCATGCAGCGAGCGCGGTCGCGCCACGGCACGGGCCATCAGCATCTGCGCCGCACCCTGGTGACGGAAATCGCAATAGGCGAAGCCCATGCCCGATACCGATCCGCGGAACGTGCGGTCATCGCGCTTGTCGAGATTGAAGCACGGCTCGAACGGAAGGCCCTTGATGGACGCGCAGACGGCTTGGCCGCGGATTTGCAGCGTACTGCCCGGCAGGCGCACATGACGCACCGGACCCGAGCCGCTGAATTGAATCGATCCGGCCGCGCCGAGATCGTCGAGCACCCGGCCCGCA